>Ga0233342_1000041_pt1 | contig 36871 bp, 20 predicted proteins | sample GEONDECOMP273_FD_180706 | JGI IMG/M metagenome (GOLD analysis project Ga0233342, IMG submission 180706) | Leaf litter microbial communities from Shasta-Trinity National Forest, California, United States - GEON-DECOMP-273 | ecosystem: Environmental > Terrestrial > Plant litter > Unclassified...
TGGCGTTACTTGCTCAGATGCCTCTGCTATTAGTTCTGCTTCAATTGCTTCAATAGGTGGAGCAAATCCCACAGGTCTACAACCCGATCCAAGATCCAGAGGGCAGGGAAGCGAGAATAAACCAGAGGAAAGCCAGGCATCCAGGAAGACAGAGAGAAACCAGAGTGTATACCAGAGGTTGGAAGAGGAGTGAAATGCTTATGACTGAGAAGCATGAGTGCCGACGACGACCTTCCATCAACTAAGAAGCTTTGCCCAATACTTAGAGGTAGGGGGATATTACTATTGATTGAACGACTTTATAAGGTACGAAGTCGCTTGTCCGCATCGGGCAAGGCTTTTTTACATTGGCATGAAACCCTTTTGGTCGCATCATGAGACTACATGAGTTGGTTCTTAGTAAACTTTGCTATGCTCACGACCTATCAGACTTAATTACGAGCACCATTGGGGTCAAGCAGGGGCACCCCCTCTCACCGACTTTCTTTGGGATCTACATTGATGAGCTGATGTCCTTTTTTAGGGAGCACATATATGAGGGGGATGGGTGTATTCTACACCACGTCTTGATCTCCTTGCTTTTATTTACCGATGACGTGATCCTCCTAGCCTCCTCATGCGAGGGGTTGCAGAGATAGATTGTCATTTAATGTAGCTTCTGTGACCTTTGTAAGTTGATGGTCGACCATAGTAAACCTAAGGTTCTAATCTTTAACCTATTTCAGCAGGCTCTCTTCGGTTACCATTTATACTTTCGAGGGGGTTAAGTTTAGATTACCATGGCTTAAAAATACTTAGTGGTTTCATTCTCTTAATTATAAAGGTGCGTAGCTCTTTCCCGACAAAGGAGGGGATGGCTTTTATTCAATTTGAAACATGCTTTCCAGTGCTTACTTAACAAGGGATATGGTGCCCTTGCCCAACTCGAAGGATAGTGCTTCCAACTTCACTTCCAGTATATCTTATCCGAGATGCACCTCTTGGACGTGATCATAAAAATAACTGTCTTCTATGGCTCTTTGGTCTTGGAACCTAACCTGCATCGGGCCGACTTGGCTGAGGCAGAGAGAATTTAGACACTTATACTACAGTGCATCCTCCGTTGCAAACAAAAAATGCCCCTGTCCATCATCCAAGCAGAGTTCGAGGCTCATCATTTGCACCTTGAGGTGATCTTCAGACTCGTTTCCTCCCTTCAAAGTGTTCGGACCTTGGGCGACTCTATGTCCAATAGAGATAAGTACCCCTGCTTATTTCTACGCTTCTAAAAGGTTATTGCGTCCACAGGCCCCCGGACAAAGTAGTTCCTGGTTTTCAAAGTATTCTCGGTTGCTTCAGTTGATGGCCATTTCTTCCGATCAACTTTGCCCCTCCAGATACTACTTGGATGCTCCAGGTAACCTCCTACCTTCTAAACAAGATATGAACTAGGGGATTAGGAAGGATATCTATAGGCAGTACATCCAGACCACTTGGATCTACCCCCTGAGGACCTTAGCGTGAAAATAACATTCTATTTCTAGCACATCATGTAGTTGAGGGACATCTTCTTTTTTCACCTGAGTATAATCTGCCTTTGCCTCTCCCGTTGCTTATGCTGTTGCAGGTACTGGTGCATATGGGTATGCTTAAATAACCGGATCAACAGAAGAAACTGATGAACCAACATAGTCTACTGTCGGATCATTCACTGCAACTAGGTATAGGTATGTCGCTGAGTCCACTGGATAAGCTGCTAGATATGCTACTTATAGTGCTGGTGGATATGCTAGGTAGGGGTAAAATTGGCCATTTCGGGGAACTAAAACATTGCTCTTTTTCTTTTTAATTAATCCATCCATGAAGGTCATTCATGCGCTTTCTTCCCTCCCTATCTTTTAGCTTTACTGTAAGTCTGGAACATAGAAGTCTCTCTTTTGGAATAAGAAAAGGAGGGAGAGGGCAGGATACTCAACAATGGGTCTGTAACCATTCTTTATATATTGCATTTTCACCACCCATCAATGCTCTTTCCCTTATATTTTGTTATGTTCGGATATTCTCATTGCAAAACTGAGGCATAAATGACAAATTGCAGATAGCTGTCTGAGATAGCTGGTTGTATTGGAGGTTACAACATTAGTTAAGCTCAAGTATCCATCTTTATAAAGAGTAAACTCCCTATATAGCGGCTCTATTACTGCATCCTCACAAGAACCGCACGCACGTTGGGAAGGGATTTTAGCAAACGAATTAGAGGGATTTAAGAGGCACGCACGCGCGACTGATCCATTTGTACAGTACCTAAGATATTAACGTCTATAGTTAGGTGGCCACCGAAAAGAAGAAATAAGATTCCACTCACTCTTCTTTTTTCGGAGAGCATAAGGTATCTGTTTTATCCGCACAGCTTACCGGGACCAACCAGTGGCCGAAGCCAGCGTGAGAATAGGGTACCTCGGCACCCCACATCTCGTCTTGAGTGGCCGCAAAACTTGCTCTCTGCAGCCCCGACCCCGAGCTAGTATGGATCGTAATACTTCGGAGCTAATGGGACCCCCTTACTTAACCCCTGGTCTCCGGCCGGTCATATAGGGAGTATGAACGATAACCTAACCTCAACTTCGCCAGGTCTTCCTGGGTTATCAGGAATATACTCTGACGAAATGTTCCGCTGCATTTTGGGGACGAGGTAGTTAGTAGCTATCGAAATTGCTATAGATTTGGATCTATTACTGGTTTAAGGTCGACTAATGCTATATATGGAATGGATCTTTTTCTACACCTGGGTAAGGAACTACTTTCCTTGTCCTACTAACTTCTGAGTCAATGAAGTCAACCGGCTCTTTCTCTGCGGGGTGAACTTCACTTGGTCCTTAAGCTCCTACCTTTCCCATTGCACCCGCCTCTGCTCCCATTGCCTCTGGTTCTAGGTAAAGAAGGTCAACGGGTTCTTACTCAACCCAGTTTACTCACTTAACTGTCCCTTCATCAGGAGGTTACGCATTTAGATCCGTCTTTGCTACTGGGTCATTAACAACCTGTACTGGCTCTGTCTCTACTGATGGGTAAACCACTCGCTATGGGACTGGATCTTTCTCTGCGACTTAAACTGCAGGTCGTCGTGAACATTCTATAATCGTCCACTCATTGTATTTGGATATTCAACTCTCACTGGAAGGGATACGCCTGGGACAGGAAAGGGTGCTGCGCGCTATCGATCTGACTCAGATGCTTATGTTGCTGGTGGCTAAGGATCTATAGCTAGAGGGTTTGCTACTTAATATAGATCTGCCGCTGGTGGTTCCCTATTTAGAAATTGATATGGAATGGGCTCAGATGTGGGATAAACAAGGTCAACGGATTCCAGGTCAACTGGGTTTCGAACGGGCTTTTTGCCATAAGCTATGCCTTTGCGGGTGAAACGGTAGCTACTGAGTCCCGATATGAAGGGGATGCGGGCTCTACAACCTTTGTCTTGCTGTCTCCTCCGATGCCTCCGCCCCTGCTGGTGGTGGTTCTGGTTCTCGATCTCGATATGGAAGAGATACCGGGGGTGAACTCTCTGCCTTTTTAGGCGGGTATGCTGTCAGCAACTGGTAAAGTGTACACGTGGAGGCTTTTTTATACCCTGTAATATCTACCTTGCTCCTACTTTTGGTACATGGCCATTAGAGCTCCGATCATTAAAGCTCTGCGACCTAACTGCCATGGGGGAGCGGAGTCTGATTCAGTATGTCCCTTTTATTGTCTTAGCTCTTACCAACCGATTCATTCAGCCAGGAAGAGGAGGGTCTGTAATCAATAAATAGATTGTCTGGTGGGAACAAACAGGGCGGGGTGGGGAGAATGATGGAGCCGAGTCACCTGATCGATCAATTTATCCATGCCTAATTGCTTCTATCCTCTGATTGAGGAGGAGGCCCCCAATAACTTGGCACCGATTGAAACACTTATAACCTGGCGGCTGGATTTACGCATCGACAATAGCACCGATTTCTTTAGAGATTGATTGATCAATGGATGAGGAAGGAGTTGTAGGAGGAGCTGGAGAATTAGTCCCAAAGGGGAAACCAATCGATAAGGGGCTGGATTAGGAGGAGGATAAAGGTGCTTTATTAGTTGTATTTCCCCAATAGAGGACACACAGGGAGGGGCTCAACGAACCATGATGATACATAAGCCTCTCACCTTGAACCTTCAGCCTAGACCCACCAAGCCATGAATGAGTCTTTCAACCTTTAGCCTCTCCACTCTAACTTTTAGCCTTCAGCCAACCACAACACATTAGATCTACCGCAAAGTATTCACACACACATAAGTAAGTTCCCTCAGGGAGAGAATAGATAGAAAGCCTTACAGGGAGGCGAGGTGGAGCTTTAGGGTGGGTCAGGAAGGAATTAAGGGAGGTAGGTAGAGCTATTTCCCATAATTACCCATTCCAAGTCAGTTGCCAACATACAACGAGACAAGGCCTCTCCCCTGTCTACTTGGGGGGAGCGGGTTCGTACCTCATCCCCTTTCAATCAATCCATACTCGGCAGGAGGATAAGGCCCCAATCCATAACCAAATTAGAGGCCATACCCCTCACGATATGGTACGATATGGGGACGAATGAGTGAGGCACAGCCATAAGGCCATTCCCAATAGCCCATTGTAACTAGTAGCCCGTTGTCTTTGCTTGTCATAGCCGCTATAGTCAGTTGATCGTAGCCAGCAGGTTATAGTTGATCATAACTGCCAATCATAGCCATAGGATAATAATAGCCAGTAATAGCCCATAAGAAACAGTTGCAGCCAGTCTCATTGCTAGAAGCTCTAGTCAGAGCCATATCCGAGAGTAAGGCAATACCCCATACCCCTAGCACTTAACGATACGAAACACACAGGTTACTACCTTGGCTGGTCATGCTATGACGAAGCGTTACATACGTTGATTCAACATTTTAAGATCATACGCTACTGACAGTGCTTATGCAATTCCGCATAAGCTTAGAACTTACACTCCACCAAGCCCAACAGAAGGAAGTCTCATAAGCCAACCCATCCCACTCATCATATCCATATCCATACTTGTTATGCACGGATTTATCACGCACATACCTTAGAATCCTGATCCGATCAGTTGATCCAATGCCAGTTGACCGAGCAAAAGCACCAGTTTATGCTGTTAGTAATTGTGATAGGGATTGTGCTTGTTATAATCTTGATCTTATATCTGAAGCAGCTTATTTGGATCTTCCAGCATAAGCACGAGTAGCAGATCCGAAGTTAGCAGATTATGCTATTGATTACACAGTCGATTAGAACTCTATTTATTTAGTTGAGTCTGTTTATTACAATAGCCAGTAAAGTCAGCCATCTAAGCTAGCCATACAAGCATGGTTTCAGATTCAGTCGCATAGGCAGATCCCGTCCCACCAGCAGGAGAGAAAGCAGCAGATCCCGCGGATAGTTATGGAGTTTTCCAAGTTTATCCAGCATCAGACCTAGGAGCCCTAGTAGCGCATACCTACTACAAGGAACACACCTAGTAGCCCATACCTAGCAGCGGGGGAACCAGTTTCTTATGCTACTCATTTTTTATAACCGGGATAACCTATTAGTTTAGTTTCTATTTCACTATAACCTTTTAGGTTTCTTTGGGAGCGTATGAATCAGCTGAGATGTGGTTATTGCTTCATTGGAAATCCTATATAGATCATTCAAATAACTCTCCTAGCTTAAAAGAAGTGGAATCAGCTAGAGGGGTCATTGGTTGAATGAACGATAGAGCTACTCGATTTACACGGTTCGGTTTGTCTACTTAATTATACAGATTTCTCTTTGAGATATAAAGTAACATAATCATATACGACAACACAGCCAAATAATTTAGGGGTTATTGTATATAAACATGATACGTGTATTCCTCTGCATGATGGTTGATTCGGGTTGATCATGATAGAGATAATATTGTAATGTTATCATGATACAAATTCCTTGCAAGATTGTTGATGGCCGGGTTTTGGGCTTCTCATCATTCCTTGGTAAATTAGGTATAATGCTTATAAAATGATGCACTGTAAAATCTACTGTGATTCCTGTATCCATTCTAGATAAATATGAGATGCGAGCTAGTAGTGATTCCGCCGGGATATAAAATATGGTATATAATCTGCTGGCCTATGAATGTTGTATTAAGGTGATGTGGATCCTGGTCAAATGGCTATCCCACCTAAAGTATAAACCCCAGTTTTGTATCGTTTAGGTACTGTGACCGACAAGCTTCAATTTAGAAAGTTGTCATTAGCAAAAGATGGGTTTTTACGCCCTTCATGGATGTGACTAAAGATCAGTAGCAGGAGTTACAGGTGGTCCAGGTTCAGGAGTAGTCGCACCAGTAGCAGCATCATAGGGAGTATCTTAGCTAAGTTGTTTATAGAGTAGATATAGATCCAGTGGTTGATGAAGCTGTTTATTACGATCCTAATGTTGAGCTTGAGAACCTATAAGCAGTTGCTATTTTAGTTCCATTACCCGGAGCATACCTGAAAGTTAGAGAGCCAAAGCATCCATCTACTTACATTTGGGTAAATACCTGGGATAGCCAAAACCTGCTGAGTTATTATTTGCTGGGAAGGGATTTAAGCTAGCTTTTGGGTGAGAATACGAAGCCTATGGTGGGCACTGCTCTGCTGCTCCCTCTGGTTAATCTACATGACATGCTGGTTACTGTATCGATCATAGATAATGCGTATAATTCTAATAGATAAATAGGTTGATCATGAATAGAGAAATAGCAGTTGTTTCGGGTGAGGTATAAGTGGAGAGGATCCTTGATGTGTTCTTTTAGGAGCTCGAGTAATAGGTTATGATAAACTTGGTCGAAACAGAATATCTGCATGCACTAATCGCCGAACCCCGCTCCATCGTTGAACGTCTAAGAAGAAATAAAGAGTGCTTTATATTAACGACCATTGATAGTGACCAAAGATAGGAAGGTTTAGTTGTCAGGATATATAAGAAAAAAAGGCGGTAAACCCAACTACTAATAGCGGTATTAGTAATTACAGCAGTTGCCCATATGCATTCACTAAACATAAATAATGCTTTGCTTGCTCAATCAACTAGTAAATATTAGCATCTTACACTTTGTCAAGCTTTCATGTAGTCAAACACACATCCATTGACCACCAACCGTCGAAGCATGTATCGTATTATGAACAAATTAATAGATCTATTCCATAAGTCATATGCAATTATGTTATAACCAACCTCATGAATGCAGAAACGATAAAGAACGCTGTGAAATGCATCTCACTATTGCTTAGACCCGCGGGTCACGAATAAAGAATTGAGAGATCTTATTCACAGCAAGTAGGTGTCTACTATGCATCCATGGATGGAAAGAAAAATTCGGTGATAACTTTTTGACCGCATTCAAATTTGTGATGCCTTAGCAATTTTTGCATACCTCCCACCGTGCATAGAGATCCAATTTGTTCAGTTTATGGTAAAAAGTAGCATAGATCACAATAAAATGTTGGTCACTAAGAACATAAAAAGAAAAGAGGAACTACTTTCGAAATGATAGGTAAAAACAAAGCTAGGATTGGTCAAATTCAACTTACTAATCTGAATTTTTTGTACAGAATGACCTAATCAATTAATCCTAATTCCACCTTTTTAACAGATATAGAAAAAATGCGCTAATCCTTATAGAGAACCAAGGTGGCTTTCCTTGTCCAAGACAATGAAATTGAATGATAAAATGATTTAATGATTTCAGGAAGCAATGTATATGAACCAATGTTGGGGAGGTTCGTACCTCACCCCTTATCATGTTGTCTGAACTCATAAAACTGATTGATGTCTTCCTCATGCTCCTAATGAAACCAATATGGGTAAAGGGGGTTTATGGGGTTTATCCTTGGTGGCTTTTGGGGGAGAGGACGCATCCATACCTCTCTGAGCCCTTGGTTCCAAATGTCCTAATGAGCCTGATGAAGCTACCTAATTCATAGAGAAGAAAGCATGATGCAAAGTATAAGTTGCCGGGACAAATCTCAGTTCTTTTTCATTGATTTACTAGGTTCTGCCCCTTGTAATTCTTATAGGAATAAACCATAATGCAACGTCCTAAAGTATTGGTTTCCGGGACAGTAAATTCTAGGGTTCCTAGTAAGTAAAATCTTAGTGATTTCCAAGTTATAGAACCAATGATTCTTAGTTCTGTGATTATGAGTAAATGATGGATTAGATGATGTGACGTATTATGGGTTTATTTCTTAAGTGTAATATGATGTATGATGGCTTTCTTATTCCTGCTGTTATATTAAATGAATATATATCTGTCCAAAGGTTCTTTCTTCCAGCTGTGTGAAGAGAAATAATATACTTCTGTCCCTAGGATCTTGCTTGCTCTAGCTGTTAGAGAATGAATTGAAGAAACCAACTACCTTGTCCTTATAGAAGATTCCTGATTGGAAAAAGAGAATGAAAGATATAGATTCCTTCCCCTGTCGGGAAAAATCTTTTGAATGTGCGGCTGATTCATTTCCTTGTGCCCCACCCCCATAAGTAACTGAGATGTTTTATCTCACCGGTATCCTCTCCAAGTAGCCCGCCCAACTCGAGTATCGAAGTAGAGTAACCACATAAATGCATTGTACCTAATAGTATATAAACGTGTAAGCAAATCTCACCAAATTAATTAATTGTGAACCTGATGATCCGTGTAGCTCAACGTGTTTCCCTCATAGAATAGTCCCCCATCCATGTATTAGGCCATGTATTAGGCCCCTTCCCTATGTAAATTGACTGGGACTTACCAGTGGGAATGTACTTTCCGGGGTATTATAGTCGACTGGGTGTATAACTATTTTCACCTCCAGTGACTGATGGAGTATCGGCATCAATGCATATACCGGTGGGGAATGGGGGCTATCATCGTTGTTTAAAATAAATAAAATAATAAATTGTTGGTTAAAATAAGGCATAAAAGTGAACATTTAAGCAATTACAAGATCCACATCGTTTCGAAAACTGACCAGACCCTCGCTCTAATGCATAAACTATTGTATTGACAGCATGAGTAACAGCATGGATTCCTGGCATAAAGTGTAATCAAAACCTATATTTAGTGGATCGACTATTGGCTATTGGCAGTGAGGGCTATTATTAAAGACCTGAAAGCAATTAAAACTGTCTATGGCAACTCCCTCCTTTCCTGTCTAAGGCGACCTCCCTACTGTAAATGAGAACGGGTATGACTGTTTGGCTCAAACTACTGGGCTGCTATTGGAAAAGCCCCTTTCTTTCTCTGTCAATGCCCTTCTGGCTATGATCAGCTAAGATCGGCTATGTTTAGTTCTATCCATCTCCTGGTGTAACTAAGATATAGTGCTGTAGGAGTTTACCCGGTGTACTAAAGTGGGTGGTGCCAAACGCGTACTGCTGTTCTGGGCGTACGGGGGCTTGTTGTAAACAGGGCAGCTCTAGGCTAAAGCAGGCGGCATATTATAGGGCAGGTAGGTGTGATAACTGTAATTTTTCCAATCTATATTTCTATGTATCGTAATTAAGCAAAAGTATAAAGTGAAAGGGAAAAGTAAAATATTAGCAAAGGTAAAGGGGCTAAAGAAGCAATTGAAACAATCACTCCTAATTCATGACCACCTAACAACTATTCATACGTGTCCTGGGCGGTATCCTCATTGCTTACGCATACTGGTGCTTCCAGGTGAAGTGTCCTGGGCGGACTGAATGCGGACTGGGTAATGCGGTAATGCCGGGGAAATGGTAGAATGCTGGTAGAATGAAGGGTACAAAAGCGGGGCTAGGTAGAGAGCTGGGGAATGAGGGGAGCTATTGGCGGGTAAGTTGTAACTCGCTCTCCCATGTGGCAGTTGTAATTCCTCTCTTGTAAGATTCATAAGTTGTAACTTGCCGCCAGAAAATTATAAATTATACTAAGCTCAGAAAATTATAAATTATTACTAAATAAGAATCTCCCATTTGAGATCCCCGACGAGGAACATCATCGGATCCATCGAAAATAGTTTGTGACTCTGGCAAAAAAGCCAAATGAGAAGGGTTTTGGATGTGTACCCAACAATCCCGGGAAATTCTATCTATTATTTGGTTACGTAACCTCATCAGAATTAGTATCACACCCGATCCTCCTCAATATAGTGCAGCAGCAGCAGCAGTAGTTGTGTTGGTATAGCAGTATCGCTCCCTCTAGAGAAAGATCATAATGAAATGGCCTAGTAGTTCAGGAAGAAGAATATCTATCCATTATGGATTCTACTTATTTACTAATGGATTCTATCTATGTCCAGTGGTGTACTTTTAAAAGAGGGATAATGGTGCTATGCAGCAGCAGTAGTCCTAATGCTTTACGGTCCTACCCCACCAACATGGAACCCATGTGATAAGGAGTAAACCCCATAATATTGGGGATTGGACCATTGGATTGGGGAGGGAACCCAACCCATATGAATTGGATTAATGGAGCAGTCTAGAGCTATATATTATATATATATATATATTATTTCAGAAGGAATACAAGGCTCTATCAGAGAATAAATAAACATCATAAAATGTTATAGTTTATTCACAATAATATCCATAGAGACCGAATCATCATGAAAGAGACTCATGGATAAACACGTATATAAAAAAAATATGTTTCGAACGCCCGCTGGTACCTCCATCCCCCTTACTATATAACTAAATATTAGCCGCCGTATGAGGCAGCCCACTACGGTCCCAGGTAAAGCATCAGTCAGGACAGCTGCCCTTATCTTTTTTAATGGTCAATTCCCCAAGCAGCTAGTACCAGGTAAACTAAGGCAACGGGTACTTTGTTCTGGGGCTTTCCCTCCATACTATATCATTTTTTTTTCGACGAATGGTTTAAATGGTATAGCTCAAAGCGATATGTGTTACTCACTCACAGTGTAAATCATTCCGCCCCGCACATATTGTCGTACCGTGTTGTTGGGTGGATGCAGCATGGGTGTTAAGTATAACTCTCTCTCAATTATTGTGTTACGGTGCACTCTATCATTCGGGTATGATGTTATGGTGCCTCGGTTATCGTGCGATGGTGAACTTCTATCATTGTCTGGTGGGACCTTGGGTGATATCTATTATATAATCTAGCGGTAAAGGTACTTGGGATGGGTGGAGTAGTAGGGGGAAAGGGTAAACCTAACGCTGCTGGGCACTAATAACCTCCCTGAATGGCACCACCTGCCCTGCGAGAATGACTCAACCTATTTTCTCTCCCGGAATGTTTATATATATCCCCTAAGTTACTATTTGGGTGTGGGGGGGGGCGTATTATTTATGTTCTAGTGACTATAGGTGTTTTTGGACTTAGCGGACTGTGCGGGTGCCTAGACTAGGCGGACTGGGTTAAATTGGGCTTATGTGGAATGAATTGTAAAGCCACTGCCAGTTGCGTATGAAGCTCAAATATGGGATCACCATGTGTAACGCCTCATCATAGCATTCAGTCGATCGAGGTAGGAACAAAGGTTCCGTAGGGGAAAGCCTTTCCATCCGGGGGTATGGGAAACATATTATTTTGATAGATGGCTGTCATTTGTCCGTCCGTGGTATGACCTATCTCGGAAGATGTGGGCTATAAATAAATAACTATCAAGCATCAGCAACCCCCTTCCCTGACTGTCACTACCTAAAAAGCACTAAGTGTCTGGCATCTTAAAACAGGTGCCTCGTAAGTAACGCATCGTAAAGGCATAAAGTTGAATAAGGAACTCCTGTTCCGTATCGGTAAGTGAGTTCGATATGGAGGGTCAAGGACTAGGGTAGAGGGACATGGTTCAGTGACCACCTCCTGGCAATGATTGGTTGGGAATGACTGTCTCCATCCCAGCCCAACCGATAGCCCAGGCAGGTATTATAAACATCGGGCGCCCAGCTCCAGAAGTATGAAGCGGGTTTACTTTTACTTAGATAATGCCTTACTAATTTTCCAATAATAAACGACTTTACAGGCAGGTTATAAAATGGAATTGAAACCTACCGTACTATTTATTAAGGTGATATAGCTGCTTTCCACCTATTGCACCACCTCCTATATCACCTGGAAACCGGGATCCTGACGGAGGGGAGAACGATAAAAGCCCGGAGATAGAGAACGCAATCAGGCAGGATGGAAAAATATAGAACATCCAAATGCTGCTCGTACCATGTTCGGTGAGCTTCTTAATAGTAGCTCCCAATCGCATTTTCCTGTTGTCCGGCATTTAGTAATGTGAAGTGATAGCGCGCACCCCTAATTAAATGACTCTACCTTAGATTGCTTGCTCCCCAGCGATATAAAAAAGAGAATAAGGATGAGCTGGATCTATCTGTATGTGCTATGCCAAGCAACTTATACTCCTTATCTATGCCCAACCAACGAAGTAAGTATATTTGTCAAGGTGCTAGCATTTATTATAAAGTTGCACTTATAAAACGTATTATATTAAGAGGCGAGTGCCTTTCAAATTGGACTGGAGCAGTCAGTCGGGGCAATGTGTGTGCAGAGGAACACTCTTTATTGTTATAAAACAAAATGGGGTTGCGGAACCAAGATAATTGACATGAGCTTAAGGAGCAGCCTTCCCATCAGCACCACTAGTAGAAGCGTCACAAGCAGCCCCATCAACATCCCCACCAGAATAGATTGATTGAGCCAAGTTATCTGATGAGCATATCTATTTAGTTCCCTAGTTGCTGCCAGAATACGAGAGAAGAGATAATAAGTAGCCATAACACACAAATGGCCTCTCCTGACGATGAGGTAGTTCGACCTCAAGCAAGCAGGAATGACGTAAGTAAGCCTCCTGCCGGTTTTTGTACCAGCCAGTCCCGGTGATTATGCCAGCCCTTCAATTCCTATCCCAGTTGGACCAGGCAGGGGTTGTTTATAAGCAAAGAGGAAGCATCCGTCCTTTTTCCTAAAGCCTAAAGCCAGCAAGCATAACGGCGAACAACCTCCAATCGATTCCATCCTGCCTGTCATAGTGAGACCTCGTGAAAGAAAATCTTCGGGCTTTCATTTATTGGCGGATGGGTCATTCGAAAATTAATTCAATTATCCGCCATAAATAGCTCATAAGCAACAGTCATAGCCAATTGCCATTGCCAATAGTCGATCATCGACAGAAGGTCTTTGCCGGGAGGTCTTTTCCAGTCATAGCTGGGATTAGATACTCAGATAATTTAGATAGGCCACTTGGATGGTAACTAAGACTGCGCTATTTCGACTGAACTAAGCGACGCCACGATCCAACGATGGTAGCTGCCCACCAACAGAAAGAAATAAAGTAGGCATGTATAAGGTAAATAGCGCAATTGTCTAAGTCCAACTCGCATAGAATATAATATATAAGTCTTCTGACTGTGTTGGCTAAATCCAACGATTCAACTATCCAACTATCCAACGAAGCTGTAGCTGTCCAACAACTTCCAGTCTAAAAGTAGGGATCTAAAGGTAAATACGAATGGTAGCTCACCCCTATCTGATCTCATAAGTTCTGAGAGTAATGAATCCATAGAGCAGTAGTTCCGATCTGACGATCTCACAACTGAGCGGTCTAACATAAAGTAAAGCAAGTAGGGAAGGGCAGCAGTAAATAAAGGTTATAAGTGCCCAAGTAAGCGCGTCAAGTAACAAAGTATGGTAATGCAGTATTGACATAATGAAAGCAGTTCCACCAATCCAAGACTGGTGGTAGCTTTTAACTAACTGTCTGACTGCTGAACAAGGTCATCCCTCAAAGTAATAAGGAATGGAGCGCAGTTGTTTGAGGATGGAAGAACAATGCTGGGGTTGTTAAAATAGAGAGCTTAGGAGTACAGGTGGTAGAATAAAAAGATAAAGCCCGCCCGATATCAAATGGTGAGGCTCGTGATAAGGAAGATATAATAAGAAGTATAGTAAAGATTGCGTCCCTGAACCGACTAAATAGGTAAGGGTCTGCTGGCATAAAAGGGAAGGATCTGCTGGCATAAAAGGGAAGGATCTGCTCTGCTGTCAGTATTGAACCTTGTGGCACGATTAGGGTCCGTATGTAATAAGCCCTTTGAATAAGATCTTGTCTTACTAGTGTTAAAATAATAAATATATATCCAATGGGGTTTACTTCTCTAGTGATCGGGGCATCAACAAGGAGAAAATAATAATAATAATTCCACATATGATATCGCGCATCTATACGTTGTTTACTTTTTCCATTTGAGGTGTATCCTTCCTTAGCACCATTTTACCTAAATAAACAACCAGTTTCAATATTCCATTCCAGTTTCAATGCCGGGATACCTAACCAGGAGACCTAGCCATAGCAGCCATACGGAACTCTTGGTATGGACTTTTCCCCTTATCTTTTAAGGCGCAGTCTCTTAAGTCGAGTCAGTTGAGTCCACTTAGCTACCGAAAAATCTATTCCATAAATAATTTAGGTGCTTAGGCTTGATGCCGTATATAAATTGCTTTCTACCGGAGGATCTGTTCTTATATAAACCTTCCTGCCTTCAACTTATACTGCCTTGCCTGAGATATCTTTATGCCTGTCTGATCTATTGAATGCTACCCGTCGTCTGTCTCTATCTTGCCATATATCTATTGCTCTCCCTCTCGAGATGGATGATGAACATGCCACCGTTTGCTTGCTTTCTAATTCCCCCCCCCACCCAATAATAAAAACTTAAGGTCAATAGTAAAGGTAAAAGTACTTACCTCCTAAGCATCGATTCAGCAAGTGCTTTGGAAGCCATCTTTTCAAATAGAAAAGTTGAGCTAAGTGAGCCGGTCTAGAAAGGAAGGTTAGTTAAGGGCTGCTGATAGGGTTTATAACTGAAAGGGTATGTCTGTCTCTCCACTTCGAACATTCTTGATGGCTAGGTTCAAACTGTCTGGAGACGGGTATGAATTAACTAAACCTCGTCGGAACTGTAATTCAATGTAAAACTATGGGTTATAACCGCATGGGTGCCAGGATGGATGGAAACTCTATGAATGTATGCATACCCTTGTCTTCCTCTGTCAGGGTATGGGCCCTTCGTCCCAACACCTTAAGCAAGCTTTTCAATTTTTGAATTCATAGACAGAATATCTTTTTTAGACAAAATAGCCCCGCCCCAAAACTGACACCCAGAGATAAACCAAAAAAAAGCACCAAAGAATATGGTTCAAACAAAATCACCTCACATCAAATAACCCTTCCCTGTCCGGCATAAAATGAATCAAAAGCATTCGTGGAGTACAAACCTACCCACCTACCTCCCTACCTGTATGGCTTATAAAGTACTGTATCGTGTGAATCTCTGGTCATTTCTATAAATACGTGTAGCATTCATTGGCTCTATAAGCGTAAGTGACTCCCCGTCGAATTCTCTAAGGGGTGGAAGGTCGTAACTACCAAATCTTAAAGCTAGTAAAAAGAAGCAAACTCCCAAACCTCTTAGACAGGGGGGCCTCCCATGAACTTGGCATGTAAGCTCAAGTCGTAAAGTCAGTCAAATGAATATGAATCTTCTTCTGATGCTGCTGGCCAGAAGGAGTAGCCAAAGGGGCCCCGGATGACCTAGCCCCCAGCGTGAGGTGTACCCCTATTTATATTTAAAGAAAGGAAAATTGAGCCTCTCATTAAATTGAGCGGCTGCTATTCTGCCCCCAATGTTGAGCTTCAATTGAAGGGGGTTTGTTGATCCGGCCAGTCTCGGGTTTACAGTTTCCGGGTGGTCCAGTTCAGGGAGTGAAGTAAAAAGATTTTGAGGTATTCTATTTTGGGGAAGGGACGAACCACTTGTCTGACCAAAGGGGGGGCAAGGGGTCCCAATTTATTATTATAATGGTATCCTATTGGGGTTTCTTTTATTCTATTTATGTGCATCCGGGTATGTGTGATGAACACAGTGGGGATGCTTTCACACATGTGAGTAGATTAAAAGGTTGGACGGATATAATTCTATCCAGTTCGATCTAGTTTGATATGGTCCGTCCGGGCAAGAAAAGTCCCAATGGGATGGGGAAAGGTAAGGACATCCTGCCGTGGGCAGGTCAACAAATTAACCCCGGCTGGGAGAAAAAAAAGAAGCTGACTAGAGGTCCGCTGTTTCGCGGCCGGCGTGACCTGATAAAGTAATAATCTACATGGCAGGATGGGGCTGAGGATAGATACCTTTATAACCGGAAAGAGCGGCCAGATGCGGGAGGGAAGTATGAGGAGGAAGAGACTAATCGATAATGCTCTATCTTTTATCTATGTTAGGAAGGATGGAATCTTTTTATACCCTTTACCAAAATTTAACCCCTCTTTTCATAGGGTTTGTAAATATAAAAAAAGTAAGATTCGCCCATTTCCAGCGAGTATACCTCTGCTCCAATACCTGAGTAAAAAAGGTTTGAATTAGTTCACCTTCTAACCCTTCCTCCCTTACTTATGTGTTTACTTACTACCTGCCCAACCTGGTGGTTGCCCTAGAACACTTGGATGAATTGATCACTTAGTGAGTTGGGACTGCTATTTACCTTTATCTTATCAGGTATCAGGACAGGATCATATCACCTCATCTCTTACTCCCCACAACACATCACACCATCACTAGTACCCCCTATCTTATCGATACAGCATTTGTAGGCTTTGATAACACTTACTTAATGAATCTTAGGAGGGCACTCTTACTATGAACCCTTTACCCCACCCTTACCTTTACTTCTGTGTTATCATCCACCCCACCCACCTCAAGCAATCAATCATCAGTCATTATCGGGTGCAACTTCCCTTCCCTGTGTCTTATTCCCCATTGAGTAGCCTGTGTGAACCCTGGAACCCTGCCCTACTTCAATTATTCGCTGGCTTCATGAATGGGTTGTTAAGGGCATATAGTACTCCTCCCTCCATATCCTAAGTTGGTTAAGTAAAGTCTGGTAGGTGGATAGCATGCCTACTTTACAAAGTATTACTGTCTGAAGCAAGACATCCATTACTAAGGAGGTAAATATAAGTGGGTAAATAGAAGAGGCGGTGAGGCACTAACATGAAAGGCAAATGGGAATTTTCTAGCAATGCTTGTATTAATTAATAAATAGTATTCTGGCTGGCCGGTTTGAGCTCGTCCCCCCTAGCCTAGAATATAACTAGTGGTATCTACCCTACTAAGCATTTCATGAAGCAAGTGGTTGGATTGCTTTGCTTGAGGCTTGCTTTATTAGTGGCTACGTACTCCAGGCTTTAGGAAGTATAGCTGAGTCGTCGGTCAGGTATGGACATATAATTAACGTAATAAGACGACGTGTCTTTTGCGTGACATGTTTACTTCGATAGAAACAAATAGCTAATGATTTATTGGTCTATGTTAATTCTTGTTTTTATTGAGATTGCTTTATCACTTGATTGAACCTTTCCCACTTAATTGAACACCAGAACTAGAGACACCACAGCAGCATACATTTGATTCAGAGCCACTGGTTGGGTTTAGGGAGAGATAGAGTTGGGGAGGAGAGAGCTAGGATAGAGAGGGTTCAGCTCCACCGGTATCTGTCGCTTAGGAGAGTCCACCGTTCGCTTAGGAGACCGTGAGAGAGAGGATCTAGAGTCCAGAGGCGTTCTTTCGGTCATCCCATCGGCCCAGCCCAGGAAGAGAAAGCAGCCCAGCCATTGGGAGACCCTGACCCTGCTTGAGGGGGATCAGCACCCAGGTCCAGGACTAGAGAGCAGCTTAGGGAATGAGGATAACACTAAGACAAGGCTATTAGGGCAAGGAGGGGAAATAGAGGGACAAGGCCACCAATACCAATATATTATGTATCAACCTGGCCTCTTCACCTCGCTCTGCGCGGGCTTCATCAAGCTTTCTCGCGTGTTTTTACACCTACCTCGATATATGTTTTTTAGAATTCAAAACCAGTAATGAAAACCAATAATGAATGAACATGTTTCATAGGTCAGGGGTAAACCCATAAGGAAAGATATCTGCCTCGCCCGACCTAGCCTCACCCTGCTTACTACTTATTTCGTCCTACTTAGGTGGATGTTTCAGGCCTTCTCACGTTTAAATGCTTACCGGAAGAACCCATATTTCTTAGAGATCGACCAAGAAGATAGGATGCCTCGGCGATAACGGTCCTCAACCTACCCGTTTACCTTACCCGAAACTGTATCCACGAAGAAGCTTTATCATGAGGCTGCCTTATCCCGAGGCTCTCTTATCATTAACGACGTATATCTGACTGATAACCAACAACTTCCAATATATGCAATAAGTATATGCAATAAGAAAGAAGATATCTATTTGGTAACAGTACTCGCTGAAGATGACAGCTTATATAACAGCAACTAACCAGTTAACTATTTACGGTACAATAAGTCCTCACCCTGTACTTACAAAGAAATAAGATGCAGAAGTTCGTCCTTACCTTCTTATGCCCCACTTATGACTGCTCGCTCTTTAAGGAAGGAAAACAGTTAGGTCAGTACCAACCATTCTGAATCTACCTAACCTTAACCTGCCTTAATAAGGTCCTGCCCTGCCTAACTTGAATCTGCCTAAGCCTGTGCCTCATCTCACCTGAGTCTGCCTGAAGGTCCTGTATTCTTATAGTCCAGCTTTATATAGATTGGTATAGAAACGATCACGAAGTAAGTCAATTAGTAAATAAGTAGCCATGAGTCTCCCTCCCCTTGGTATTTTCCATATAAAAAACTATCTATGCCCGGGACGGAATGTGGCCCCTGATGGGATAACCTTGACCTTAGTGAAGATGGAGGCTTTTCAAAGTAAAGATCGAGGCTTTAAAGAAAAGGGAAGAGCAATTTCCCTTGTAGTTAAAAAATAATTAGCTAGAATCACCTGGAGATGGCTGGGCTAGTTATTTATCGTTAATGGGTATGTTTCGGTTAGACCATTTGGGAGGTGATTAATCTAGCGATAGGTCTGTTTCGTTACCAGGCTTACGCGTACAAATTGCTTGGGAGGAATACCTGCCATTGGATAGGATTGAAATACAGGTTCCCCCTATTACTGCATCCCATTCCTTACTTCAGGAGGTCGGGAGAACCTTACATTGACAGTGAGAGGGTCAGATGGAATGAAGTTTTCAGGCTTGAAGGTATTATCCTAAAGAGAAATAAACTTACTCTATGGCTTACGATCTCAGAGCTGAATGCTATGCTGCACAAAGGGCTATGGAGGAGGACATAGCTCTGCACGGACAGATGGTGCTCTATAGGGGGATAAGTAGCAAAACAGAGTCCCCAGCAGCGAAGGTAGTCGATTAAGCTATTGATTAAGCCATTGACGCAGTAGCCGTAGACCATACCCATACCCACCAGAGATAAGTATCGGTAAGAGAGAGTCAAGGTTTACCGGGAAAGCTATTCCGCTTGCTAAATAAAGGCGAGGTAAAAGTTTCTTTACCGCCTAACCTACTGCCCTGCCGAACTCTATATCCCGACTGCCTACACGCTATGCCCCCCCACGCTACATGCCCTCACGAAGCCCCGCCCCAATATATAGCCCTTGCCCCAATAGATGAACGTAACACTTAGATGAATGTAACACTGCACGAATAGATTGTGAAAAAAACGAATCGATTGATTCGCCTCACTCGCTCTTGGAAGGGTCACATCAATCCATTTATTGAACCTAAGATTTAACCCCAATCATCACGAAATAAATGAATGGATAAACTCATATATAATATCTGTTTCGAACGCGCATCGATGAGGTAACTCTGAGATAGAGCAGATGGATCTCTCCCAGGATGGCGGGCTTTACTGGTAGCAATCGATGATAAACTGCGAAGGCTTACATAAGGAGGGCGAGGACGGGTTATCACTTTATAATTGACCAGTTGCTCAAATAATAAATATCTGCTACTCTGTACTGAATTCACCCATACACTGTTGCACATAATACTTTTATCTCTGCATTGGTCTTGGGCCGGTGGTAGTAGCAATGACCAAACTAAATTGAAATCCCAGGTGGGCTTCCTGGACATAAAAAAAACCGTGCACTAGCTCTAAGGATGACATCGCTCTACCTTAGTTACTAATCCGGCTCTTGGATAGATATTAACTACAAAAAAGAACCATGACATGCAGCCAACCCCCTTCGAAGTGTCGAACGTATGCATTGAGAGATGAAAGACGGATCCTTTAGGAAAGAAGCGCTGCCCGGAGTCTTTAAAGTGCTACACATCACTCCGGGTGGATGAATCGATATGCCTGCTAGCTAGAACAGCCTTGGATAGCTTCAACCTACAAAAAAATTGAAAATTACAAAAACAAAATAACCTACAACCAAGAGAGCTGAAGAGAACTGCCCGAGGAGAATGAGAGATAATGAATGAGGCAATCTGCTATCCAAAGGCATTTATAAAGTAAACACTTAGCATGTAAGCCTTCTTAACTGAGTGTTTTAATTTGGGAAATTTGATTTTATCATCGAGAAATAAAAGAAAGAATGAAACCAAATTGCTGGGTTGAGAGGTGAATGGTCAAATCACTGAGTTTAGAGGTTGTCTAGCACCCCGAGGTGAGGGATTCACTATGAGAGGGCAAATCACTGAGTTGTTAGGTTGCTTAGACAATTCGTTTGGCAAGATGTGCTCACTGCCTTTCTACTTCTTACCTTAGCCCATTGAATAATATAGAATACTTGTGTGCGTTCACCTCCATACCTGTTGCTTTGCAGTAGAACTCCAAAATTTTCCTGTACTTCTTTTCCTCCCTTACTTTACCTGCTCCAAATAAGATGACATCGTCTACAAATAATAAATGACACAGAGATAGGATGTTAGTCGTATTAATACCCTTTATTTAACCTTCTCTTTTGCATGCAGTAACCACTCTACTTAGTCCTTCAGCTACCAGTAATAAAAGAAATGGAGACATCGGGCAGCCTTGCCTAAGGCCCCTTGTGGCATAGAATAATCTGGAAGGTGACCCATTAATCATAACTGCAAATGAGGCTGATGCAAGGCCCCCCAATATCCAATTAACCACTGAAACTCTTTATATAAACTCGGATAAAATATTGCGCTTTTGAGTCTCCAAAAACTTGGTGAGAATTTTATGCACTGAGTTGCATAAAGAGAAAGGCATGTAATCCTCAAACGATTCTGGATCATTCTTCATAATAAAAGTGATAAAAGTAGCATTTAGAGCTCCCGAGACTTTCCCTGACCTTATTGATTCCTCAACTACCCTAAGCAGCTCATCTTCTAAAAAATAATATAACCTGTATAGCATTTTGCAGTCCATCCATCTGTGCCTGGAATTTTGCCTTTTTGAAAGGAATACAGAACTGCTTTGAGCTCCTCTGTTTTTACCTCTACTTCAAGAGCCTCATTTTGTTCCTCCTTTAGAATCCTGGGGAAGTAAGAAGCCACTTTTATAATCTTTGCTATATTAGCTCTACGTTGTTCTTGGAATAATCCTCTGAAGTGGTTAACTCCTTCCTCTGCTTTCCTTATCAAATTATTTTTATAAAACCGTATCAAATGTCATTTTCGCACGGTTTATCGCTGGTTTGTCCACCCTTTGCACATATATGGGCGGCAGCTTTCAAGGTAGAGGTAGGATTCTCCGATTGTGCCTAAAGGGGCGAGGAATGAGGGAAAAGAACCGCAGATGGGGGAGCCAGAGCGGAGGAGCTTTTTAAAACAAATATTGCTAGCCGGACGATTTAAATTAATACGCCGCATGATTGGGATTTCGTACCTTACCCCTTTACATCACATTTCAAACTGACTTGAATCCCGCCCTCCTTACTAACCCACTAATGGATATTTTCTTTCTGGACATGAGGAAGCAGTCGTAACTCTTCTAGTTTTAACCCTATAAGTAAATACTCTATCCCTATTGATTAACTACCCTATTTATTAATATTCTGTCGTAACCCTTATCCTCTCTAATACTAGTTGTAAGTCAGATATACTAGTTGTTACTCTTCGGTAAAGGATAGAGATTGACTCTATTAAAGGGAGGATAATATAAGATTCACGCTCAGGACATCCACGAGCTTACAGGGTTATCTATGGAGGGGCAAGATGTCACTGATGCTTTCCAGGGCGCTGGCAAACATGGAAGGATACCCGGAGAGCTCAGCCTGTATGATAAATTTGGCACAAAGAGGGGAGGCTTGGGAGCGGTGATTAGCTTTATTAACAATGACCAGATTCGGATGGCCTGCCAGCTTATGAGTTGCCGCCTAATGCGGAAATCCTACAAGGGCGAGTGTTTTCTGGACACTATGTAAGTCGCCGAACTCTTTACACAAGGAATCAAGATGAACTGGTGCATATTCCTACTCAATGAACTAATGGCGGCGTGCGCAGATGCACATGCTATAGGTGCTCCTTTTCTTTTTGGATATTTGCTAATAGCTTTTACTATGTACAAGTGGCAGCCACCCCAGGGTCGATCACTCCAGCTGGCTCAGGGTCGAACAATCATCGCGGTACAGTATGAACCCTGGCGGGTGCGCAGGGACGCCCAAAATAATACTGGCTTTCAACGAGGCTGCTTTTGCAAAGTGGTATGATAGGTTTATTGTGGACACAGACAACGCCATCTGAATTCCCAAATATCTGATTGATGCGCATGCCGGGAAAATTTGGTTCGGGATGGATAAGGACAACACCTACGTCCGACCTCGAGAAGCAGACCGAGATAAGTTAAAAGTATAAGCTTTGCCCTTCTACCTCATTTACAAAGCTCTATATAAGGAAGTTTGCTCGTGGCCGGGTGTTCGAAAATCACGGTCAGCCGCTGGAGTCACCTATAGCCGGAAGTGTTCCAACATTACCGGGGTAGGGCTAGAGAGAAGCAGGTGGTTTAGCAGACAGAAATAAAGCGAAAGAGGACGGACACAAGTTAAAGTTCAGACTCAGACCCAGAGGTCTTGGGGAAAGAATCGACAGGTACGACATCAGAATTACGTGAGACCGCAAAACCTGTACTGCCTCCGGTGTTGAGCAGCCATATTCCAGATGAAGCCACCTTTTCAGGGAAGGACATAAAGCAATGTTTGAGCGCAGTGAAGCACTTTTTGCAGGGTGAAAACCCTCCGAAGAAGCCAAAGATTATCAAGCCTCTCAGCAAGGAACAATGGAAGACAAAGTAAATCGATGCCCGGGGGGAGGGGGATTTTCATTAAAATTGATTCATACATTTTTGAAGTTGTTTGTGCTCTAGCATGTGAAGCACTACAATTGTTCTCTTCTACGTAGACAATGGTAAACCATGTACAACGAACTCATGTTGTTCGAGCAAACTAACGAATTAGAATTATTGGACTTGTTGAAGGAATACAAAAAGGGGTATTATTATGTAGTGAACCATGCAAGCAAGTTATTAGGAAGATTAGAGGCGCTTCTGTTATTACAACAATCTACTATGAATAGTACTCCAATAAATTACAACTCCAGTGAGATAGATTTGTCTATGGTAGTTGCATGTATAGATGTTTTTGGAAGAAAAAAGGCATGCATTTGCTGCATCCTCCTCATAAATGATCCGCTGCATTCAAAAGAGATCGTCTGTAGGCATCGAAGTAACATCTAATTGGGTTTATGTTTGAGAGTGTAGGGGAGCACTTGAATGGTACCATGCTAAGGGTTGACCACTTTCTATTTATGTCTCTATGCATCCTTGCTTATTGATAGGGTCATACTTGGTGTATGATGTTAGCTGGAGGGTTGCTTTGTGAATACGCTCTTGTGTATCCATAGTTATGTACTACACAACATAAAAATTATCCTGTTAGAATCGTATCATCTCTTGAAAATATTAAACACTGCATGCCAATTATTCAATCATGACCAAGGTGGATAAATGATCTAATGGAGTTTTGGGCTTACCTGCCTGGATTTTTGTGTGGAAGATCTTGGGGCACTGTGACACCTACAACTATACCAAGTGGGATTGGTTGTTTAGTATCCATGGGGCTTTTTCCTTTCTCTTTCGCAGGATCATTAGGGGTAGTAAGAAGGTGGCAGTGCTGAGAAGAATCCTAAGAAGTAGGCAAGGGTTATGTAGCTTAGTCTAGTACAACATTGTTCATTTATACATAATCTTATTTTTATTTAGGATCCTCAAATGAAGCAATAGAGGGCTCTTTACCCTGATGCTAGCGATCCTCATGGTCATTGCCATCACCTGCAATAGTAGTAGATCAATCTATGTTGCCAGTTTGGTAAGGTCCATTATAAACAAAATTATGTCCAGCACTTTTACCACATCTTTAATCTAGCCGACAACTTATTTGTTGCTCCCTAGGGAAAGGAGGATCCCCTTTAGTATCTTGAGCTTCATTTTCAATCAAAGCACTTGACTCCTTAAAAATTTTATCGGCTGCAGCAGTCTATAATTTTAAAAATATGAGGTCCCTTCTTAGAAACTATCTTTGCGGCTACATCATCATTATCAAATGCAGCCATAGCTTCCTTCATACTATAAAAGGTTGTGAAAGTAGGTAAAGCGTCCAATAATAATGTAGATCGCTCTTTAGTATTTGTGTCCAATCGGCCCTTATTCTACACAAGCAGGGTAGGATCATACGCACTCGCAACCCGTGGGCCTTATGTGCTAGCAATGTAAGGCTTCAAAGATTGCAGGGGAGCACCATGTCTTTAGCAGGCTGGAGCTCCCACCGGGCCTATCGGTCACAGGCTAGCCGCTCATAGTTCCGGTCATAGGCCTATTTTAGGGAGAAAAAGGTTTCCACCTCGATATGGGAGGTCACAGGCTTCGTTTCGCTCCCGCCTTGTTCCGAATATGACAGTGCCTTCATTCACTCCTTGCTGTTGTTTGTCATCATGTATTGATCAAGGAGGTGTCTCTCCTCACCCAAGAATGGATGAGCGTTAAAAATTAGAACTGCCAGCTTCTCGGGCTCATTGGTTTCTAGATTATAATATCTCTTTCAATTTTGGGGAGTAGCCCTCGGTCTTAGGTCATACTTTATTTTTACTTAATCCATAATATTATATTAAATTCACTAAATATGGGTTGGAGTAAAGCCCAACACGTGTAGTTATTCTTATAGGAGTAAGTCCTGGTCCATCTGATCCTATTCTTGTAAAATGATGTTGTTATTTGAAGAGGATTAAGGTTACAAAATGGACTAAGATAGGATGCATGGACTAAAATAATAGGGTCCTCTTCTATTAAGGCTGCCATGGGACTTACTCTAATAAGGAGGCTAGTAGTTGTTGGACTAAAGGCAAGTAGTAGTAGAGCTTACGGAAACAACAACTAAAATAAGATAATAGTCTATTAAGGCTGCCATGGGGGACTTACAAGGCTACTAGTAGTTGGATGGACTAAAGCAAGTAGTAGAGCTACGGAGGAAACAAATAGTCTCCCTATGATTTTTATGGATTATTCCCACGATCTAGAGATGTAGGGTAAACTTATTCAGGAAAAGGTCATGTTCAGGAATTTGTCTTAAGCCCTATGGGGACTTCCGGTAGTATTTTTAGTTCCATGCCCTAATAAGAAGAGTGAAAGCCATCCATAAGGTCCACTTGCCTTTAGCCTTACTACTAGCCCATAGAGAGAAAAGACTGCCTTAGGTAATAGCTCTAGCAGCTCTAGCCATTGATGCGAGTCTCACGTAGAGATGCAGTATCATATGTATAGATCCCAGGAATAGTTGCGCTAATTAGAAGTAAGTCTCATTTCAGCTATTGGGACGATGATCTCCTGGCACTTACTGTGATATGTGAATGGCTATCGTAGCTGACCACCTTCTGACAATGACAACTGGCTCTGACTGGGGACTATGACTCTACCTTATGGCTGCTATGGCTAGATCTCCTGGTTAGGTCTCCCGGCTAGGAGGTATCCTGGCTAGTCCTTATTTGTCAGTATGAACCATGCCCATATAGATGAACCACCTTCCTGGGCACATTAGAAATAGAACAGGTAACGTCGAACAACTGGGCTTGGTGGGGCTATTTGGAATGACCCTTACTGACTAACTAACCTCACTCACTAACTTCCTGGGCACGTGGGAAAGAGAAGCAGATATTGTTGTCCATTGTATCCTACCCCAAAGATGTGAGCTGTGCCCCACTCGGCAGATCCTGGCGTAGGTGGTTTCCTTAATCAATTGAAACAATCCTGCCAATCATAGAGAAAGTTCATGGTGTTCAAAGTTCATGGTGTTCGAGGATCTAGGTGGAGGGTTGAGTGTAGAGAACATGGGTTTCTTATATTTCCTTTCTCCGGTAAAGTGTTTAGGGTATCCTTTTACTCTCCTCTGCCGGGTATCTGAAAAAGAGAGCTTTCTTTCTCCACTGCCTTTTTTGACTTTTGCCCGCAATCAATAAAGAAGCAGCGAGGTTTCTGGTAAACCTAAAAGGCAATCAATTCAACCCCGCCAAGTATAGAGAAACTTCTGGAAATGGGGCATTCTTACAAAATAAGAAAGAAAATCCATTTGATTTACCCGATTTGGATGTCATCCAACCCCCTAAAAAAGAAGTTTCATTGTGCAACAACATCAAATTAGAAGAAGTTGTGTCATCTTGTAAACAAAAAACAAGGTTGCCATGGGACTTACTCTAAATAGGCAATGATCAGCTATCATAGAGAATAAACTTCATGGTATAGCTGTAGAGTAAGGCTCCTTACTATTAGCAGTAACTACTAGCTCTAAAGACAACTTGCTTGTTTAGTCCCGTAAGTACTAGCCATATGTACTTCCATCCAGCTTACCCCGTTACCAAGGTTCGTTACCTGTTCCCTATTTAGGCAAGGAAAGTAAATCCAGTGGATTCAATTCTTATAGTAGTAGTAGTGTCCAATGGGGAATCAACAAGGTAAATTCCAAATAAATGTTTTATCGGGTCGGATTGGGACTATGAAGCCTCATAGCCAGTTTAACATTGCTTAAAAACAGTTAGTTGTCATTGCTAGAAAGAGTACACTGCTATAAGGTATAAGTCAGATAGAAGGTATAGTCAGAGGGGCAGTGCCAGCGGGGTTGTAGCAGCCAATAGTAAATTGGGAGCCTGGACACCACTGAACCGGTATATAAGTTTTACTTAACTAGCATATCTACGTTATTAGCCTGACAGAGATAGGTCTGATCTCATATATATGTTATTATTCCGACTTTTATTAGTCCAACTACCCTTGGAGTTAAGTCCTATGGCACCTTAATAGGGGACTATCTTAGTCCCAACAATATCATTAAGAAGTTCATCTAATGACCTTAGGGCAATAAATAAAGACTATATAGACTTCCCAGTCCTTTAGATTCCGCTATAGGGTTGGTTATTAGTCCCCACTATTGAGGACTAGCCGGGATACCTAACACCAGCATACCTCGCCATAGCAGCCATACCTACTACTACCTATTAATTACGATATTGCCATGGATACATTTACCTTGTCTATTGTTTTGATCCCGATTCCCATACAACACGTATAGGAGGCTTTACGTACAGGCTTACTAAAAGCTATTATACATAGAGCCTATTACTGCATCCACACAAATACACAGTAGTTAGAAAGCCATTCCTACTCCTACTAGAGAGACTATATTATTCAGTCCCACTTGCCTACGGTATGGACTAGCTATCCTATTAGTCCCTCCCTGGTCATTGAAAAAAAAGAAATAGAAAAAGAAACCTTACTTCTAAGAGCGTAAGCGAAGAATTGGTTGACTAAGTACGAAGGGCATGACAAAAACAGTGGAACTAAAAACGCCGCGCAGCGTGCCTGTTCATTAGACCATATTTTTGAAACTATACTAAAAAAGCTAAAAAGCTAATTCAAAGGTTCTGCAACATATATATGTGGATCCGTAGTTCTTGGTGGTTCGTAAGTAAGTTCGCAAGGTGTAGATCAGCAGGCAAGCAGCAAGATCAAAGAAGAAAGCAGGTAGCAAGATCGAAGATCTCAGGTAGGTGGAACTAACAGCGGGCTGAAGGTTAACTGTGCTCTTTAGTTTAACTGTTTCACGATGGGTTCAATGGGTGCTCAGATACCTCAAACGCTGAGCACTACATCTCCCCCCCCCCTGGCCGCTCCTTCCGACCAGTCGGTTATCTATTCGTTTACAACCAACCCCGCCACATCATCCAACATAGATTCTTACTTCACCCGAGCACGCCCCAACACAGCATACCTCTAGCCTAGCCAGCAGGCTCAATAATCCAAGCCTTCCTTCTATCCCAAGCAACCAGCCAACCAACCCCAGCAAGAATAAAGACCGGACATCCGATCCAGCCGTACCAGCCTTCCCAAGTAAGTCTAACTAAGCAAGCTTCATTCAAGCACTAGTGTGGTCGTAAAAAGCCATTATTTCTAAATCAATGGTTTACTCCACAGATAGAGACCTGGCTGGCGGGAACGGATGCCAGATGAGGGATGGATAAACGTGAAGGGCCCTATATTTCAATAGCGATCTGGTCTAAATATCTTTGTATACGATATTCTTCGAGCATGTTTTCGAACCCACTTCGAGTATGATCTCTGTTTCTCAAACTGTGTGAAGAGTTGGCTTTTATGGGAAGGCAAATAAATCCTTCGACAATGCTGCAATTGATTATCCGCATCATTACGTATTTCATGATGGATAGAGGCACAGAATGTGATGCATCTATTTATTTCTTACAATGAGATCTTTCTGTTAAATAAATCTTTTATAAATTATTCGATTGCATTATATCGTATAATAGCTTTTGGGGCATTTAAAAGCTAAAGCGGAACTAAAATTATGAAAAATATCTCGATAAGGTCCTTTTTCCCCCCCACCCTAAGTAACTTTGGAAGGATCACTTTTCTAATAACTTTTATAATGAGCTGGCCTATCAAATCAGGAATAACCTCGTAGATATTTGGAGCAATTTAGGAGGGGAATTAGAGATAATTTATCTCTATACCCCTTCTCTCCCATTCATTCTTATTGGGGTATCTTATGGGGGAGTGGGGGTCATCCTGCTAACCATTCCTCAGCTTTTTTATTCTTCCTGTGCTGTGCTGCTTTTACAACATCATGGTGCTTCTTTCACGACGTCACGATTGGGGTCTTTTAGGTTAGATAGGAGGTAGGGGGCCTCAACCTTTATCAATATTCGAGCAGTATTGATCCCTCTCAAGCAGTTGCCAAGAAGAAGGGTCTTTTGCGTTTTTATTGACTGCCAATTAATGAATGCTGAAGGTGGCTTTGGTTCCGACCACCACAGATGGCTGGCTTCATGGAATTTCTTTCAATGCCCACACACACCGCATTCCCACAGATAGGGCCAGTACCACTTTTCACACTCCTACCTGTGATATATATAGCTAGAGTTTAGGCAAGGTAGAGATAGAGCGACAACGAACGGAAAGTCTGGTAGGGTGAGAGCTTGGGGTGATCTTTGTTGGTTCGTCTCGCTTAAACGCATTCTACCTTCGTGTTTCATCCGTATGGGAATTCATTCTAAACTGGTGGGCCCGGGCTCCGCAGGACACTATGCTGTTAGAGGGTCATTTGTTACAAGAAAGCATCGTAATTAAAATAAGGATTGTTCTAGAAGACGATACATGTGAGTGGCTTTTTGATCTCCTCAGCGAGACCATCCAGCCAAGCTAGTCATACCAGCGAGCATAACCACCACATCAGCCCTGCGTGCTTCCTTCCATATGATACATTCGTTCTAAACCGGCCCGGCTCCGCAGTACACTATGCTTTTAGAGATTGTTTGTGACCCACAGCATCCATCATATTTGAAATAAGGATTGCTCCAGAAGGCAGGGCATGGTACTTATCGAGATCCCCAGCGATACACCATCCCAGCCACGCTAGCCATACCAGCTAACAATACCAGTAATCTCACTCATTCATCCCCTCCAGCCAGCCACATCCCTCGAAGACAAGTTCATTCAGGTTGTTTTCGCTTCCCTCACTCAAATACCCCTTTCCTTTGATTGCGGGTTCTCTCTCTCTCTCAGCCCCGCGATCCCACCATTCCATTCAGCCATCCAAGCTAGCCATACCAGCAATACCAGCCAGCAAGATCAGCAAAACCATTTATTGCTTATGAACCAGGCACCAGTAGCGATCGAACCTTCCAACAGAGCCAGCCAGTTATTTACAAGGGTTTACTTTGAATGAAGAATCTCAGGCGGATATACGGAGATGCGCCCTCTCTATCTGTTTCAGGACCCCTTATTTGCATTTCTATAGTAGGTGTGCTCAGCTTAGGCATCACTACTTTAAAAAAGTAGACTAGCTAGAAAGGTGCTTTCCATGTGGCACTCTTTGTGTTTATTCTGTCTGCCCATAAAGCATATCTGAGATGGGCATCCCATGCTTTCTTATTTTCTACTAGTGTTTTATTAATAACCCTCATGATATTAATATTTGAGGACTCAACCTGGCCATTTCCTTGAGGATAATAGTTAGATGAATGCCCTAAAATGATATTATGTTTTTTACATAAAGCAACCAATCTTAAGGAACTGAATGCTTTAACATTATAAATGACAATCTTATGGGGTAAACTAAACCTAGCCCAGATATTTTATTCCAGGAACCTGATGACAACTAGGTAAATTACTTGCTTGGTTGACATGGAATCTACCCATTTGGTAAATTATCCTGTAGTAGTTAGGATCATTTGTGTAAGCCACTGGAGGGTGGGTGGATCTTTCCTATGAAATAAAGGCCCTATTGCTGGAAAGGTGCTTCAACTTGGCTAGGCTTTGGGGGTGGGGCATAAATTTTCTGTCTACCAGTGAAGATTTTGCATTGGTGGCAGGCAAAAGATCCCTGCATTTCCCTTGGACATTAGAGAAAAGAGATGGCCAATAGTTTCCAAACCTTAAAATCCTATAAGTTGTTGCCCTAGCTAAATAGTGTCTTCCACATTCCCCGCATATCCTTGACCACATATTCCACTTCCTCATATAGCATGCATTTGAGTAGTAGGCCCTCAGGGTTTTTCCTATAGAGTTCAGCCTGAACTATACAATTACTTGGTCGACTTGAGTTTAAGGGATTTCTTTTGTGACTTATCCATTCCTTGAGAGCATTTTCCTATGATCAGAAAAAGTGCTATATAACTATACCAAATATATTTCTAATATCCAACCTTTATATGTGTGGCATCCTCTTCTACGGTTGCATTTATCATCCACCCTTCCACTGCGTTGATACCCACTACTTGTAAATTTGCTTTTGTCATGAGAAGGATTGATATCATTATGAAGAGGAATCTAATGCTTAAAAATAGATGGATCATAGGTCTTCAGATCTTCATACCCCTAGGATAAAAATTGAAATCTTTGAATGGCTCAATGTATGCTTTTTTCTCTTCAGGAGACAGAGTCTTAGAAAGTTTGACAAATTGGGGTTACTTCTATGTGCCCTGATTACGGTCTTCCGCTTTGGACAACTCGGTATTTCTAAAGGGCTTAAGAGGTACATAGTTCAGGTAAAAGAATCTCTCCAAAGGGCTAAATATATCTCTAGGGATGACTTTTTTATTGAGATGAATAACTCTCTATCCACTAATCATATTAGGAGCATTATTTCTTGAAGACTGACCTGTACCCAGCTCCCTATCCTCTTCTTCTCCATCAGAGTCAATATGAATATTTGTGTACTTATCTATCATTGTAAAAACCTCTCTATGTTTTCATCATAAATACCTGCCACTACTTGACATTATATAGAACAACATATTTGTACATGACTTTTATGGTGTAAGCCATATGGTCCAGGGTTAGTTACCTAAATTTTATAGTAGATTTGGCCATATTATCAACCTTGTGGTTCACTTCTTTAGGAAAAGTAGTAATTTTAATGTTAAAATACAGGTCTCTTTATTAAACCTTAGGATTAGGATTGTTTAGCTAAAGTGGCTAAGTTTGGATGTGGGGCTGACCCTTTAGCTCTAGAGTTAGGGTTTATGATGGTCATATAAAGGAGTGATCATGAGAGGAGAGGGCTAGAAATAATATCTTGTATTAGAGCTTTGCTCATAGGAGGTTGCCCCTCGAACAGGCCTGTAATGCATTTTTTTATTATTATTAATAAAAGCTCATTTCCACATATTATTTAATTTAAGTATCGTAAAATTATTCAGATCGGAGGGGATCTCGTTACTAATATCTCAGTTGGTCCTAGCGGCATCTATTCCATTCATCTGAGCCAGGAGTTTGCTTCGTCGGTGCATATATTCATGGAAGAGAGAGCCCTTCATTCATAGAGGTGGGTGGGCTTATAGAAACAACTGTATCGGGGTGCCATTATCTACGGATAAAACCCCATTCAAATACAACCTTCTCTATTCCTTCTCTAAGTGCAGGCATCGGAGGTAGGGGCCCCACCTTTCATTCATAGATGGCATTGAAAGTACTTCCATCGGGAAAAACATCTCTCTTTGTCTCTGCTCTAGTAACTAGCTAGTAGCCAGCGTATGGGAAATGGAAATGAAGAATGAAGAATGGTTGGTAGCAGTGCTCACCTTCCCCGTCTAATCCTATGCTGCCTCTTCTTATTCATTGCAACTAGAACCAATCTACTTTTGTGCTGCCCTCATCTTATTGGGGCTAGAACCAATCTTCTTCTGTTGCCTATTCTCGCAGCTAGAACGATAAATCCTCAAATTGATAAAACTTTTATTTACTATTCCTTTCTTTCTATCTCGATGTGCCTTTCCTCTTCCTCTTGCAATCGATTAGAATTGGTTGAACAGGCACCTGTTTCCCAAGAATTATCGGCGAATAAGGGAATATAGACCTCGGCAAATAAGGGAATTAGAAGGTGTCTCCCCAGACCCTACAGTTTCCAGGTCAGTGGCAAATATCGATAGGAATTTAAACCGCTTATACAAGAACTTATAGGAACCCAATCCCTTTAATACGTAAACACACACTATAATCAGGAAGTATAAGCTATTCCCAATTAAGGCTATGGAACTGAGAGAGAGTGCTAGTGCTGTTTCTCGAGCGTAAGGAGAGCCTTCCTTTGCTGTTCCCAACCCCTGCTTTGGGCTCTCCGTTCCTAGGGCACAAATCAATTGGCTTACTATAAACCTCTTGCTTAATATCACTTATTATAATAACACAGCTTAATAAGAAGCTAAAGATCACATGGTAATCATAGTAACATATACGGCTTAATACAGGTATACAACTTACGGTATTGATTAGTTATGATATGCCATTGGAACATACGCTTGTTCATAGCTTATAGATATGGTGTAACTTACTCTACAGGTTATGATCATACCACTGTATTTGCTTAATCAATGACACACACTTGCTTGAAAGAGGTAACTTTATTCTAAAAAAATGAGCCATTCAGCGCTAGCATCTATTTTAGGGTTTTTCCGAAGTATAATTCCATTCAAAATAAAATCATAGGAAATCCTAGTCTCCATTTGTGTTATATGGAAGAGTATGGAGGAGGAGGGCGTCAAACCCGATAAGTGCGTGTATATTGATCTGAGGGTATCACCCGAAAAGTGTATATGGAGGAGAAGGGTATTCAACCCGTTAAGGTGTTATATGGAGGAGAAGTCCTCTTATTCTTTAGTTAAAAAAGATATTGCATATTTACGCCCGGAGGGACTTTCCCGAGGTTACGAGGGGAAGGTTTAACTTTTCCATTTTCAATTGTAAAAATAAATCACAATACGTTGATGCATATTCTTCGATTGAATCTCCATGGTTGGTTGAAATGTGCCCATCCATAAATAACACAACTATTTGAAGAATCTACTATGCATGTTTGGTGACAAAATATGACAACTTCTTCCAATTCAATGTTTGTTGTTGCTCAATGAGATCTTAATAACTAGATTGCATCTAGACGTTTTCACATACGATGTCATATATACGATTCACTTTTCCATTGTGCTGCGGAGGTTATCTCCTCCTCTCCTTTGAAATAAATAGGCACTTCTTAGCTGCTGCTGATGCCATATTTGCCACTACTAATAGATCCAGGTAGGAGACCCAGAGGTAGGTAGGTGGTTATCCACTAGCTGGTATTCCATGTCCATATGAAGGCTCTGGATCTCCGGCTACTCCACTTGGCTTCCATTGTAACGAGAATAAATCTATTTATATATGTTATACTGGCATACATAAGTTTTTCTAGAACAATATATCCAGTCCAATTTATGTAAGTAATAGTGGCATATAGAAAGAAGTTTTGCAAACAAACATAAGAACTCTATCTAGTCTCCTCTCCTTCACCCCATAGGATAAGGCCTATGAAACCTACCTAACCGGCAGACCTCACCATAGCAGCTTTACCTACTACAGAAGAATAAGTTATATAAGATCCCTACATGTTACTATATGATGTCGCCATATATATGTTTTACCATATGATACCAGCATCTCTGAACTTGCACTCGCATGGAAAAGTTTACCTTGTACAACCAGACGTTTTAAAATACGAGACTCGCATGCATGACGTGTTAATATACCTAGATGTCACCATATCTACTTAACATACTATACGGGCATATCTAAGTTATAATGACCCTTAGCTTCAGTCTGAGTCACTTGTCCTAAGACTAGCCCCATGAAAGCCGCTCTAGATAGATATGGTTCCTACGTCTTGTTCATATATGATGTCGCCATATAGACGTCCTTGCTAAGAATAAATCTAGTCTTCATTCCCCACCCCAAGTAGTTATTATGGTTTTCACATATGATATCGCCATATAGACGTGTTAATATACCTAGATGTTGCATAGATACGTTCAACTTGGTGGTTTTAACTTTCCGATGAAGAATCTGCAAGTCCCTAGTTCCGTGCAACTGGCCTTAGATAAAATAACTACTAGCTCCTATAGTGAATGGGCCTGTTCTATACGGCTGCTCTAGACGACCGGAGGGCCTTTTCCGAGGTACGAGGGAATGGTTTACCTTTTCCATAGACATTGGTTGGTTGGAGCCATGTTGTTTACTATATGAGCGCGTATACACCAACCATATGAGAGGTATGCCCTTGCACCCTGGCCCACTTCCATAGCTGACCAGTTGGACGTGATCCGTAGAGATCCCCTGTGCCCTAGAGGTGGGTTGGGTTGTCCATGCGGTACCAGTTATGTGAACAGGATGGAGTTCTATCTTCCACTATAAATACTGAACCGGGAGTGTAAGGGAACAAGATTAAATAATAATTGTAAAGATGGATATGGATCTGCTACTGGATTATATGCTATTAGGTAAGCTGCTTATGCTGCTGCTAGCTTTGCTCAACTGACTAGATCTTCTTCAGCTCGATCACAAGCATCATATTAGATAAAAGAGACGGTAACAAAGAAGTAATAAGAAAGCTGATGTTCCAAGTAAATACTCAAGGTGTAAGTGCCTAAGCAGCCGGTTCAATAACTAAGTGTGTGAGGCAGCAGTTCAAAGTAAAGAGAAAGGGTAGCAGGCACTAAAATGAAAGGCAAATAGTTCTATTCCTAGCAATGCAGTGGGTTCTAATTCCTGAATCGTATTGGCTGGCTCCTAAGCAGTACTATAAGTTCATTGTGTTACCCATTTCTTTTTGACTGTGTGGAAGTAAGTCCCAAAAAAGACTGAACCACTTTGGGCGGGCCTAAAGTAAGACTGGACCATCCTATTCTCACGAATGGGTATGTTTTTGTCTTATGCAATATGTACTGAGATTGTTCAGGAGACATGGTAAAAGCCCGCGCTCTGATATCCGAGCAAAGAGAAGAAAGATTGTAAGCTCAAGGACACCACGAATCTAGTGTTATTACATATATAAAGACTGAGCAGAAACTAGCTGCTTCGCACCTTCGAATCACCCATACTGAATCTAGCATAATTACTAGTGTTATTACATATATAAATAATGACTGGAAGAAATGGACTTTTGAAGAAAGAGTCACTAATATATAGCGCTCTTTGAGGGGCGAGGTTTCACGAAGGAGATCGAGGAAGGAAAGGGATTTATCGCTCGATGATTTCTTCCCCTCAAAGATATAGCGAAAGAAGGAAGGTAAGGGCAAGTTCCGGCTCTCTGGCCCAGCCGATTTGAGTAGCCCGATTCGAGTATAGTGGCCAACTGCGTAGAGCATAGAGTAAAGCAGAGTGTCCCAGCCCGGCTATGGGGATCGCCTGATTGACTCCCAGCATTGACTCCTTTTACTCCCGGCTATCAGCAATTATAAAAGGCAATGAGCAGCGATGACTGACTCCCGGCAATGGTCGGCTGCATTGAAACCTGGATCGACTAGCGGCGTTGACTAGCGGCATCGACTAAGACTGCTGGCTTCAACTATTGGCTATTGTAAATGCTAACTTACTTTGTTTATGAAGGAACTCCGAAGCTTCTCCGACAAGATTTGTTAGTGAAGAAGGTTCCTTTGAAGAGGTAAGGCAGTCTAAGAACGTATATAAGCAGCTACGTGTCATAAGCATCACCCACCTAGCTAGCTTTTCTGTTTTTTGTAGTCATTGGTGGGCAGGAGTAGCCCCAGTAGGCCTATGTATTAGTCCCATTGAGTAGGCCCCTGTGAGTAGATTGAGTAGTCCCTGTGATTAGGCCCTGTAGCTCTATGTGTAGCTATAGGAGTAGACCCCCAGTATTCCCTGTGGAGTAGGCCCCTTCCCTGTGGATTAGCCAAGTGGATTGGACCGGGTAGCCCATCGGATTAGTCCAACCAAGTGGATTAGCGCCTCGATTAGGGCAGCCCATCGTATTCAATTATGTATTAGAGCAATCGGATTTTCCTCATCGGAATAGAGCATCCCGCCTGATAGCTCAGCCCATCCGAGTCTATTAGCGGATTAGGGTATCGTATTAGAGCCAGTGGGATTAGAGTATCCTAGGGGATTAGAGCCATTGGATTAGACATTTTATAAGCCCATCCCCGTTGGATTAGTGAAGTCGATCATTATTCAA
>Ga0233342_1000042_pt1 | contig 36755 bp, 21 predicted proteins | sample GEONDECOMP273_FD_180706 | JGI IMG/M metagenome (GOLD analysis project Ga0233342, IMG submission 180706) | Leaf litter microbial communities from Shasta-Trinity National Forest, California, United States - GEON-DECOMP-273 | ecosystem: Environmental > Terrestrial > Plant litter > Unclassified...
AAATAACCTTATTTTTGATTTTACCAAATCGGGTGGAAAGAGAGGGATATAAGAAGAAAGCGCCGAATTGGGATTGCAAAGATCGTATCAGGACATATACTCAATCAATATTTACAGGATCAGGCATCCGTCAAATATGATTATTACTTCCCCGTTACTTCTCTGTATCATTTGTTGAGTGGTCCCCTAATAGTCGTAACACCAGTCATAATAGCGTGATACTAGCATAGAAATTTGTTTTGTCATGAACCGAAGTCTCTTTTGTCTAGTGCGATATTGGTCGCGATTCGACGATTGATACAGAGGTCAAACGGGTGGGGGAGAGAATCAAAACGATAGGTTTAGTGCTGGAACAAAGACCGAAACATGTTTCGGAATTAATAACAAATAGCAGAGGAGTCTGGGAGTAGCGTGGATTCGTCTATAGCATGCGGAAAGTAATTCCGAGGGACTCCAAATACTCACACATACATAGTCCAATCATGACGATCCCGATTTATCACTCTTTTCCCTAATCCGAAGCATCTCCCTATCGATGAAAAAAGATAAGGTCAGTAAGTGTAGCTAGCTGATCATGTGTAGCTCGGCGGTCCCAATAACGATTTGCATGCCACACTATTCGACCCAGGTTTTATAGTTCAGTTTGGACCAGTTGGTTCAAATAAGGAATTCAATTGCTTGCTCAATAAAATGACCCCATACGGCGGGGTGGACGCTTCGCGGGATGCAGTGAAAGGTGCGAAGCCGCTTTCCCAAGTAAAGTAGGACATTTCTTCAAGCTTTAAGAAATAGCCCTGGTGAATGAGTTGAAAGAGGCTGTTGATTAAAAAATCAGAGGAGCCCTGTTTAAAGAGCTTGGTTACACAAATGAGGAGTTTACTAATTATGTTACTCAATTAGGAAGGAGTACCACTAATGCTCGATACACGCAACCACACTGTATGTACGGAACGAGGTTCCTACACTGCGAGGGAGGGTACGCTCACACTATTCCTTTTTTATGATGACACAATACGATACGATAGATGGATGACACGTTAGGAAACTCTTGCCGATGAAACAGTATGTGGTCTGCATGAGTGAGGGATTTTTTGTTAAATCTTTTATTTCGCTTACCGATTGAGACTATTGAGGTTCCACAATCGATATGGGACATTGAGGTTAGTTAGGCCGCTAGCGAGTGAGTCTTTCCGGGTAATGAGTCTGTGGGTTATGGATTTCCAGCATGAAGACCTGGAGTTATTGATTCACTTGCTCCATGAGTCCGTGGTATTATGGATTTAGCATGAGGCCGTGGGACATCCATTGCTTATTGCTGCATGAGTCCGTTCCATAGCCGTTGCAATTATGGCTGCATGAAGCCCTGGAGTTATTAAGTAGTGACAGTTACACAGGTGGGTAGGTAAAAGTAACACAGAAGTAATGCCAGTAGGCTGAATAAAGAGAAATAGCAATGTTCTTCGTGCCCACCCAAGCAAGCCCACCCATGATCCTTCCAAGGTCGTCTGGCTGTAGTTCCTAAGTAAGGCAGTTCCGAGGATCCATCCAACAAAGGGAGTAGCTGTTCAACTTCCAGCCTAAAGGGCTACTAAAAGATAAAGACAGTCTAAGTGCTAACTAACTCTCATCAAATTTCATAAGTACTGTAAGTAATTCATTAATAGGGCAGTTCGTTCCTCACCCACAACTGAACGGTCTAAAAGGCAAGGTAGGCTGCTGAGTAAATTGAATAGCAATGTTCCGCCCAAGCAAGGCAAGCCAGCCTTCCCAATGTAAGGGAAGGGGTCTTTCATTTCTAAGTAAGTTCTGACGATCCCACAACTGAGTTGTGAAACTGACCAGTTGCATTAGGCATCTAAAGTTCATAGCAAGGCTGTAAGTGCCTATCCCATTCACCAAATAAGTAAAATGAGATCCTTTGTTAAATCAGACCACTGGGAGCACCGGGAAGAAAAAGGTAATCTTATCAGTAGTTTCAGTAGTTTCTGGTCGAGTGGGGGGCCGTAGGATGTGAGATCTGAGCCTGAGAGCCTATCCCCAATACAACGCCAGGCTGGTCTGGGCACCGGAAAAAGGTGGCGAGGGAGTTACGAGACTCCCGAAACAAGCAGTGGAAACGACCGCGAATCTCATAGTAATGGGGGCATATGAATATAAAGTGCTCTTCTGTCTTTGTCTCATGTCTATGGCAGATCTGGCATAATCTGCCCTCCCATGGTATTAGGTGCTCCGCTTCTACCCGAAGCTGATGCGATCCCACTCTGAACTGGCCTAGGGAGATAGCGAAGCATCCACAGTAGAGTATCCAAGCCGAGCAGCCCAAGCCAAGTAACAAAGCCAAGTAAAGTAGCGAAGCATCCGTCCAGTTCGAGTATCCAAGCCCAACCGAGTATCCCACCAACCGAGTAGCTGAGTATCCAATACGATTAGCCAATTCGATTATCACAGTTTAATAGCGCAGCAGCCACAGTCGAGTAGCGCACCAACCCATCCAAGTTTAGTATCCAAGCCAAGTAGCCTGGTCGATTAGTCCATTCTAATGCAGTAGCCATCCTAGTTGATTAGCCCGGTCGAATAGCGCAGCATCTACCCAAGTCGAGTAGCGTAGTTGAGTAGCCGCCAAGTCGAGTAGCCCAGTCCGAGTAACAAAGCCAAGCAGCTGAGTAGCCCCGGTAGCTCAGCTCATCCGAGTCAATTAGCGGATTAGAGGCAGCGTATTAGAGCAGTCAATAAGCCCATCCCCATTAGCGGAGTAAATCATCAGTCAATACTCATTAAAGTCATGATACGAATGCTGGACCTTTAGTGATTTTGTACATTTGATAACTTATTGTTTCCTTAATTGTTTCTATTTGTAATGATTTTCATTATTTTATTAATGGAAAATTGACTAACAAGAGTGGGCGTAAGGTAAGTAGCTGGAAATAAATGTATCCTGACCCTGGCAATTATTCCTTCCTTGCAACTGGTGGTAAATTCGATGGCGGCCTTATTAGTCGAGCGTGCTTCCGCACCCTAACGAAAGTGGGCGTCTACAGATGATAGAAAGATTTCACTTGCGTGTAAAAGTGGAAAATTCAGAAAGCGAAGGTGGCGTCTCCCGACGATAGAGAGAGAGTGCTCATGATCCTTCAAGTCAAGGTAATAGTGCTCATGTTCAGTAAAGGTCGTGTTTGTTGTGGCTCATGAAAGGCGTCTGTCCATAGAAGAAATTTCTTTAAGGCAGGTGACTTGTGTGAACAAGGGTCTTATCTTCCTTCTAATACTGTCCCCTAAAGCTAAAGGTCTTCCTGGTCTGTGTTATAAATGGGTTGTTGAGAAGTTCCTCCATCCCTGGCATCCACCCCCGGGGCTTGTAAGGTTTAATGAAGCAATGAAAATTCTGATCCAACGATCCAGCAATTAAGCGATCCTCGGCTTCTGCTTCTGTCTTTCTAAGGCTCTCCCTCCATTCCTGACCCAACAAAGTATAAGTTCGTGTATTCATAAAGGATTATCCTGGGTAAAGAAGGTAAATTCGGGTTTCATATTATATATGTAATAACTGAACTCAAATTATCAAATTATAGAAATAATAGTTTTTATTTTGTAAAGCCCGATCGTCCTGTTAATGGCATTATGTCTTTCGGGCTTCTCAGGCACCGGGGGCTACAAGTTTGGTTCTGTTGAAAGCGTCTCATATGCGATTTTATCTATAGCAAACCCGTTGTTTCCATGGGTTGAGTAAGAAGTCCCCACCGTGGTGTGGTGTTGAACTGTAAAGTTTCATTAGGCAAGGGCTTTAGCTGAGAGGATATAAGTTTTATTTCTTCAATCCGATCTGATCTGGGACATAAACCGGTCTGCTAGCATTCCCTTGTTAGCATGTAGCTAGGGCTGTAAGAGAAAGTTGTTTCTGGCGGATTTTCTTTCCAAGGTAAGGTATCATGAAGCGATTCAAATTCCCATGGCCATTAAACGATCCAACGATTAAACGATCCAAGATCCCAGGACCCAATCTGTGGCTCCTATTCAATTCTATAAGTGCCTTGTAAGGACCACCCACCATATGTAGCTAGGGCTGTCCATATAAATAACTTAAAGTCCAATCCAAACTCTGCTCTAATAAGTCCCAACAAGAATGCGATATCCCCCTCCCCTAAAGCCACCGCATTAATTCCCCGGCAGGCAGTTTCAAGTATCTAAGCAAAAAGGTCAAGCACGACCCGACCCTAGATTCCATATTTGAACTCTGGTATGTCTAACTAATATATGTAAAGGCCTGCCCGATCCCGAGATTGAAAGGCTAATCTATGTTCCATTTGAAAAAGATACAAAGCACGGATAAAAAAGTGAAGTGAATTGAGAAGGGTGGGGTCTAACTCTGGGGCAGGCAGGTCGGTTGGTTCCGGTGAATTCCGAAAACGTTATGAAATGCGATTTAAGATATAATAAACCCGTGTGGATCAGGGTTCGTAGGAGATGTTTCCCACCAGGTGGTATAAGTGGCATTTGTCTGTAGGCAAGTTGATTCATGAGAGCATTTCTCTTAAGCTTAGGCAGGTGGCTTATCTAACCACAAGGTAAGGGCTCCCGATTGTCTATTCCGACTCACCCATCCCCGAAGGCTTCTCCAACATCCAATCCGATCCGGTACTTAAACTGGTCTTGTAGCAGTGCCTTCAAAGACCTCCTAATGATATAGGGCTGTTACTTAAACTGTCTTTCTAGCAGGTGGGTATAGTGAAACTGTGCCCTACTGGTATGAAACCTACCTGGCTTAAGAAGAGGTTGGGCAAGACTCTTCCATAAACCAATCCATCCGAATCCGATCTGGTGCTCTTGTAAGGTCTGATACTGGTGCTCCTCCATAAAAAGGTCTGTCTAGCAGTGCCCCTCCAAAGACAATAAGTTCTAGGGCTCCAATAGAATAAATCTATGTCCGGCAAGTGGGTGAGTGTCTAAAGCAAGGTAAGGTATTTGAATACTGTTTCCAACATCTATTGCTGTTTTCATGAAGGGTAGTAACTCCCATAATTGGTTCCGGCAATACAAAGAAAGAAGGGCACTAATCGATTCAATCAACCCGGTGCTTCTAAAGGTCTAATCAACAAATTCCAATTCCCCATGGCCATCCCACGATCCAACGATTAAAAAATCCCATCTTCGGCTTCAGCTTCTAAGGATGTCCATCCCATCCCTTCCTAACAAGGTGATACCTTAGGGCTATAAGGTCTATCTAGCTTTTGTAGGTGGGTAAAGAGTTTGGTAAACCAAGGGGGTGTCCTTTCTATCCAAAAAGAGAAAGGCTCTTCAGCTGAATAGGTAATTGAATTGTATCTGGCCGGGCAACGAAAACTTGGTACAAGGTTATCATCCAGTTGCCTTAGACCTAGGATGAAATAGAATACCTTTCCAACCCATTCTGTCAGCCTCAAAAAAGGAAGGACACGAGGAATAGCAATAGGGTATGGCAGGCACTATGACAAGACCTTACCTTATTTACAACTCACCTTTAGCCCTAGATAGACCAGGAATCACTTAGGAAGGAGGCACTGTTACTTACCCTTCGATTAGAAGCACCGGATTTGACTGGATAGGATTATGCATTGGTTGGTTAGCCCTTACCTTAGATCTAGACCCTCAGGCACTTACATCTGCCATCATATATGCCTTATCTTTATTGGGTGGCGGATTTACCTTTCAATTATTTTCTAAATTATTCAATTGCGGAATTACGTGACGTTACGCTTTCTATTTATTCCTAGATAATTGACTGTAGGGAGATCGAGGAACTATACCATTCAAGGAGGGAATTCTCTCTCTTGCCTAACTGTTTTTCTTTCTCTCTAGTCACGTACTCCAGGAAAGACTCATTCTAACGCCCAGGGATGCTCACCCAACTCTCAAGCTGGCATATTCAGTTGGCCTAACCGCCACCGCGGATACAAAAGCAGTAACGCAGCCCATCTGAACTACAGAGTCCCCTAAAGCATAGGCTTATTCGTTTGGGGTCCTTATCAAGCTTTTTTATTTACGGAAATAAAGGCCATAGAGAAGGTGCTAAGGATTGGAGGACACCCCGTTCCCGAAGTGATTCTTTCCTGGTGGGTGCTGGTTCCTGGTAAATGACTGGCTCTATCTTTCTTTCCTCTAATCCCGCGAGTGCATTCGTTGAATTGGTCGAAACAGATTCTTCCCAAAAGCTTTTTTCCATTTTGAAGGGCCCCCTTCCCAGGTGATTGGCTATATACTAGCTGGTTCGAGGCTCCCGGCTTCTGGCTCCTGTCTCGGGGTGGGCTTGGCAAAAAGTGAATTCAAAAGGTTCAAGGCTGACGGCTGTCTTTCTTCCTTCTGTCGGGCTTGGCTTGACCGGCGTTGAAGGCTAAAGTGAAAGTGAGGATTATTGCATATATTAAAAATTCTTAGTAGGCGAGGACGTATTGATGCGAAAAGTTAAACGAAGGAGGAAGGTGGAAAAAAAAAGAAACACTATCATAAGGAATGGGAGGACTATCATTCTTATTATTTTCTTTTTTTGGATGTAATTTACATAGAAAACTAGCATTTGCACTGGACATGGATGGGACACAACCTTTTTATTTCGCTAGAGGGGGACCCTCAACTTCAGATTGTTTGTTGCGCTCAGGCAGGGAATTGTAATTTGGATTTGATTCCCCTTGTTGATGCTCCCCCATTCATTGGATCACAGGAGTAAATCCATTGGATTGGAATAGATATACGACACGTAGATATGTGAGTGAGTAAAACTCTCTCTTAGTGGATCAACGACTACCGGCATGGAATAGCAGCATTTACACCTGGTCTGGAGAGAGAGTACCAGATATTATATATAATATATATTACCAACATAGGATTACAGCTGGACTGCCACCATAGAGTGGCCTTAAGAGAAAAGCTTATTAGTAAATGATTGACTATCGCTGGTTAAACGTAGATATGCGAGTATTAGTATTAGTATTATATGTATATCGTACTTTCTAGTTACAGTCTGTAGTATAACTAGTTGCAAGTAGTTCCAATAGTTGTTCCATATTCCAACTCTAACTACTTAATTATATGCTTGTTAAGTAACCAACATGGATGGATGGATGGCTCCAATGTGTCTGTCTTCAGGTTGAGATGGGGAGGAGTTATATTCTCCTTCCTATCAGCTAGCTAGCTATGGAAGTGGGAAAGGGTGCAAGGGCGGGCATACACCACAGAGAGAAACGATATGACAAGGGTAGAGTTAATTACGGAGAATATCCATTTTATTGTCCTGATGAGGTGGGGGTTTACCTTGGACCCCAGAAAAGGGAAATCCTATTTAGAAAAACTATTTAATTAGGGGGTTTTGGTGTAGCTGTTGTTCCCACCACCTTCCCTGGGCCAAACCAAAGCTCTCTATTTAGTTAAGTTATTGGACCCATCAAAATAGGAGGAAAAAGCAATTCCGATTTCGTTGGGCAGCCAAATAGGCCCTGAAATAAATACATAAATATCTGAGCATCGCATAGAGACGTTAGAACTCGTCCTACTAGTTTTCAATGGTTCTCCTTCGCGCATAGAGAAGTTTCACTTGTCATTTTAAATCACCAGGTTTATGACTCAATTAAGTGGTTTTCCGTGACCTAAACTATGTGACCTATCCTACTGTTGTTTAAGCTAACTAAGCTCACCCCCTCAGCTTGAGCCCTTCAGAGCCTGAGTAGGAATGAGCAGAAGCTTACCAACACGGCGTAGCTCACTAAAAATAGGGGAGTTATACGCAGCAGGTATCACTGGCATGACATGTTACAATGACCGGAACACTAATAAAAGCTTACCACAGACCGGTAACAACACCTCCAGAATCATATTTGGGACTCCTTGGTGGGATTCTTTTCTGAAAATCCTTTGGAACCTATGAACGCGGAACCTATGAACGAACCTAGCTATACTCATAAGCTCTTGGACTAGTGCGCATATCTACGTTGAACTTGCTATCTTTATAACACAATCTATATAACAAATGATCTCTATAAACACAATATATAAAAGAGAATAAAGATCAAGAGCGGAAGCAGGCTGCGCAAAGAACTCACCTAATTTATAGTTGGAACGAAATCTTTAACTTATTCTAATTCCCATTTTTCTATAATAACTTTGATTAGGTTGGATCAGGAGAGCTTTACCCCTATTCTCCCGGAGTGCAAGTGCCATATTCCGGTATGTTAAAATATATACTGGCATATAGTCTTGAACTTGTCATGTTCCAACAAATAAGAAAATAATAATTTTATCTAGTTGTATTAGGAACCCTAATTGTTTAAGTTGAAATCCATGTTCAAAATATGTAAGAACAAGTATGGACAAAGGCTAGTCATACTCTTTCTTGGGATCGACTAAGACTCTTTATGGATTAGTGGCTCTGATCGGGAGCACTATGACCGGCTATCCATCTATAATATAAAACTGTTTCCAGCTCAGCAGTCCACTTGTCCAACCCTGGCTGCCTTACTTCTGGGGGTAAAAATAAAAGCAAGCAGGTTCCCCGCCCGAACTAAAATCTAATGATTCCATCCAATCATAGATAAATGTAATGGAATGGAAATTTTGAGTAATAATAAAATCGACTTTAGTTTACCGAGGAGAAGTAAATGTCAAATGAGAAGCTTATTTTCAATCTGTTCCAAGCAAACTTAGTGTGGCACTGAACCTAAGTAAATAAATAATTTTGTCCACCCCGCTGCGTTCAAATATAAAACAATGTACATACACGTCGTAGCACCTCTTCATAGTTCAATTTGTTTGCAATAGCCCCTAAGTGACTGATCGGGGCCTACGTCGGTCGAGCGGCTCCTATCCTCGCCCTTTTTAAGTTGTTTATCCATGGTAAACCGTTTGCCCTTTAGCCGAGAGTTGATGCAGTTGCTCCCGCTACTCATCAATACAGGAATCTTTGCCGCTAGTAGACAAGAGTTTATGCCAAGTTTCAATGTAAGCACTTGATCCAAAGAGTTTATCCCAAATGAGATCCCAGGAAGGAGTCAATGCCGCTTGTCAGTGTCTATTGTCGATGCAACAACCCAGGTGTAGATCATTTTTTTTTAAGCTGACCCTTCTTACAGTAGAGGCATTGATTATATTATCTCAACTGATCCGAATTATTCTGGTAAAGAAGTTACAACTGATACATCTGACAATAGATCGTACCCTCATTACCACTTAGCATACCAATAAAATACCCACGGCGGCCCTAGCATTCCCAGCCATCGTACCAATTAAACACAACCTTCTCACGGACCTAGCAACTCCGCAGCTCACGGACCAACAATAGGAGTAGTCAGACTACGAATTTGATCTATTGCTTTATGTATTCTCCCGTACCCTTACTTTGCTTAATAAATAGTTTTGCTTAATAAGTAGTTTAGTTTTACCCTCATTACCCATCTCACGTAACGATAAGAGCACGCATTCCGTGAAATATGCATTCAGTACACTTTATGTTTAATATGCAACAACCAACATCTTTACAATAAAAGGCTTATAACCAAACACTGCCCCATCTTACGGGAGAGACTTTTAATGAGTTATTTGGTTCTCTTCACTTATTTGTTTCTGATGAGGTTGGCCGGTAAGGAAAGCAGTGCACAAAGGCAACTTATTAATTAGTCTTATCAATAGAGGTGTTATAAATGACTCATCCAACAAATAGGATTGATGCTTCCCGGGTTCAGTGACCAGAGGTGTACGCATCGGCACACGTTCTCTTATAGCCTAACGGGTTCCTCCCAGCCTTCCTTCGTAGTGACAGCGGGTTCTTTCGACCAGCCTCAGTAGCTTTTGTTCGTAAAGAAGCCTAACGAGAGAGAGTGCTCACGTGTCCTCGCCCTTGGTCGGACGAGCAATAAAATACCTCAGCTTATAATTGAAAAAGGTCAAAGTAACTTTTCCAGTCTTTACATACGGTATTCACACAGATAAAAGTGCATGTAGACTCTTAGGCTAGTTTCTCTGGACCAAAGCTTAAAACTCCATCTAAGTGCATGGACTAATAATATATTTTTAAAAGGCTTGTTTTTATAGCTGGACCAAGGCAAGGAAGAGATGAATTGATACAGAAGAGAAGGCTTGTTTCCATGGCAATGGGGCAAGACCTTGCGGATAAATTAAGAATGAAAGGGCGGCCTAATAGTCTAAAGAGTAAAAAAACTATCAAATCAAAGCAGAGCAAGAGTGTGAAAGCCCATCCAGATGGTAAATTTTCTAAATAAAAGGTGGCATATCCAGATGATTGAGTATGAACCTGTCTTCCAAATAATAGTGGTAAATTCCGTAAATAGAGGGTGGCATATCAACTAAGTTCAAATTCCGTACAGAGAGTTGTACTCAAAAAAGAATGGTTAACACCAATAAAAAAAAGTAATTTATAAATTCGTTTCAATATCATCTATTGGTAACACGGCTTACTAAATCGTCGATATGCTCTCAGATGTAAAAAACATCAACATGGCCCAATCTAATTCTTATGGTGGGAACATTGGAAACATAATAAATCCCATTAGTGGTGGATCGGGGGGGACCTTTTCTTATCTCCCGGGTATGGCTGCTCTGGGCTATGACTGGCTATGATACCCCACTGGCAATTACTTACTATAAATCGGCAATGACTTACCTTCCGGCAATTACTGACTTACAATTACTGACTTACAACGACCGGCTGCAAGTACCTCCTGGCGAGGATCTCCTGGCTCCTGTTTATATAGCCCTGTCTCCGTCCCTTCAACTTTATTTAAATGCAAATTTTATACCCCGGTGGATCTAAATATGCCTCCCCAAAAAAACTAGGTTTTGCAAAAGAATAACCCAAAATGTAGAAGTTATTCTATATATTATTTTCGAGCAAACTTGGTGCCTGCTCGGTCCGAATATGTTGGCTATGCAGGTCCCCTCCTACTTTGTACTTTTTCCTTTTAAACCTCAAAGCAATAGATTAAATCCCTCCAATCATATAGAGAGAGTTCTTGAAATGCAAATATCTACAAAGAAAAATCCATTTGAGTACCCTTTATTGATGCCTTGGACCCAAAAAGATTATTTTTTATATTATTAAATGATAAGGTGGAAATATGTCCCAACCAACCAAACAAAAATGGATTCTACGGGTTTTATTAGGGAATGGGTTAAGGATTGGATCACCTTACATATTACAATGGGCAAGTGAAAGTATATATGCAAGCATCATATATATTTATTAAAGTGAAATTACATAGGGCTATATCACTTGTTAAAATGTATATATGTAGGTATCATATGTACATAGAGGTATTACGATTCTATCTATATTTAAATCCTAGTTTTGAACAGAAAGTGAGACTCCCCTATTTGTTGTTGAGCTGAAACAGATAATAAAGATGGCATAATTACACCTATACAATAATAAAGAGAACTGACCTGTTGTGTAGTCAGTCCCTGCATCAACGGCCATACAAAACAACTCTTCTGAGCCCCTGGTCTTTTGTTTTAGGCCTCTCTCCATTCTCTTACTCTGCTCCACTGTAATGTTGAAGTGGTTTTATCTATTGCTGATGAAGAAGGAAGGGGGAAAGTCATCATACTGCTGCCCAACATACATGTAGTACAATGTATTAATGATGGGGGGGGTATACCAATAGAACCTTCCTTACATGGGAATTAGTAATAACAAACAATAAATAGACAGGTTAAACGTAGATATGCAAGTTTGGTCGAGCCTCACAGCGGGGTTCCTCTCTCTTGGTAGGTGTTTTCTTTGTTCTGCCCTTTATTGCCCTTGCAACACCATTGTGCTATCACAATCACCACCACCTTTTCAATGGGTCATGAGTGTTGTTGGGAAGGGTAGGTAAAACGTCTACCATTCTTTTCATTCAATTAGTCCCCTTCCCTTAATAAACTAGATGGATGGATGAGAAAAAAACCTATAGCTTTTTCGCTGACGCTCCGGGAGGATGGGACTAGCTTTACTTACACAAAGCTCTCCTCTTTCTTTTTAAAATATTATTTTATTTCTTACGGGGAGGTATGAATAAGGGTTCCTCGTATTTCTTTTTAGATCTTAAGGCTAAACATTAAATGGAGAAGGTTTTTAAAATTATGTTCCACCAACTAAACTTATCTTGCCTGGGTTCTGGAATTATATACTACTTTCAAAATTGAGGCACGATCGCATCAACGAAACCTACTGGCTATGTTGACCGCTGGCTGCTGCTATTGGCGAGCTCCTTATCGGTTCGCAAACAGAAAAGAATACATTATATTCCTTATCAGTTCCCCTAAAGACAAGAAGGCATCGAAACTTGGCATCGAGTAGCGGCATTGAGTGAATCTAAACCTGGCATTGACTATCGACTATGCTCGGCTATCAAAGAGAACCATTGTAAAAGATAAAAGGAGGTTCTCTTTATTAAGAATAAAAATCCATTTAAGCCCCGAGAATATTCCCTCGGCCTCTTTCTTAAAAGAGTATATTTAAAATAGGTGAACCCCTCGCCCTCCTTGGGTCGGGGCGATAGCTCCGCTCCATGAATGAGAAGGACCGTCGGGGCTCACCTGAGGTATGAACCCTCTCGACCGAGGTACGAGGGATAGGTTTTTCAAATATGTTCCAACAAAACTTTGTGCCTGGTCCGAATCTGTAGGCAATAAATCAAGAACTATCTGGGCATAATAACCCCCCCTTATGGGTACCCTACGTAACGTTAATTAAAGCATGTGTTGGCATCGTAAGTAACGATTTTAATTCCCATTGTTTCGAACCATTTAGCCCGACCTGAGTAGCCAAGCTGATTAGCCCGATTAGCCCAGTATGACTGTCACTTCCACCTGACAATCCTATAAAAACAACATTCTTAAAGGGTATGTTTCTTAAATATAAAATCCATTTTCGAGGTCTTCTGAGGCCAATTTCCCCCCATAAAAAAGTAGCAATTTCATTAGCCAAGAATGTTATAGGTTTGTTTCTAAGCGTGCATTATATACTTATAAAAACAGGTACATTTCACGTAAGTAAAGCATTTCCATGACATCCATTCGAGGTAGTGTGTTCCATATAACAAATAGTGAGGTCGAGGTATGGTTCGAGGGATCTGACTTCTTCAAGGTCTCAAGAAGGGTAGAAGTTCTATGGCCCTTAGATTTTACCTCATATTATTGGGACGTTAGATAAAATCAATATTAAATAAAGCTAAGCATCGAGTGCATCAACACTTGTTTGTAGTGGCACCTGACATTGAGTGCATCGAAAGCAGCGTCCTAATCAGTGGGTTCAGGCAATATGGCTAGACTTCCCGGCGCCTCCCGGCAAAGACGTAGATATGCAAATAGTTATTATGCTTCGTTCTAAGATTCAGATTGTATAAATTACACATTGGAATGTAAAAAAGTTAAACGTTTAGATGCGACATCTTCTATCGACATATTTATTTATTGTTACAATGGAGTTTTTAGTAGCCAAGTGGAGTAGCCAGGGATCCAGAGTCTTACTATAACTTATTTCTTTATTGAGTAACCATATCTGTGTAAACAAGCTCTTTCACCAGGGCTTTTGATCAATTGGATCCCGCTGCCATTTATTTCTGTCTTAGTACGAGGGTAAAGCAAAGTAAGAGTTGTTTGGTGCAGTCCCTTTTCCTTCCCGTGGCGGTACCTTTTCTCCTCGGGTGCGGTACCTTCTTCAGCAATAATGGGGGCGGTAGCTAATAATTCCTGGGGCGGTACGATCTATTTATTATCCCCCGGTATTGGCTATTGGCAGGTCACTACAATGTGCTCCCGGGTCTCGAGCGGTAGCAATCCTTCCTCATTATAGGGGCAAGCGGTAGCAATCATCATCATGGGGCGAGGTGTAGGCAGTAGTGGGCTTCCATAATGGGAAATGAGAATGCGGGGCTTTATGCGGTCGGCTCTATAACAACCAGTCGTCGTCAATATGAAGCAGTGTTTCTTTCTCGGCTCTGCGGCAGCTTCCTAACTATGTGCTCCTTTGTAGCGAGCGGTAGCGGTACTCATCCTTTGCCTCATCGAGAAAAATGATTGAGAAACCTACGTATTTATGTTTCCCCCACTTACTTACTAACGTACTCACTAATTGACTCACTCACATCATCCGTTGTGTAACCAACCTCATTGGAAACAACCTTCAACTCATCATTGTAAAACCTACCTTATCGTTCGTAAACACCTCATTGTGTAACCGTGTTCCTTACCGGTAAGTTCAAGGGGAGAAGCTTCTATACAGTTGAAGCGTTGTAATCGCAAAGGTAAATATTATGTTAAGAAGCTCAAGGGTATATGATCTTTCCAGTTTCATTGTTGTAATCGCAAGGGTAAATTGTCAGTAACGGGAACCATCAACAAGCTGTTGTAGCTATCCAACAACCAAGCTCAAGGGGGGAAGGTTCGAAGTGTCTGTCCTGTTGTACTGGGGTAATTGGAAAGAGCAGAAGTCAAAACAGAAGGCAGTCGAGAAGGCAGTAACGGAAAGCAGTCGAGAACGTAATGACTCAATCTCAAAAGGCCTAACTCAACTCATTGTTGCATATCATATTGGAACCTCAAATGTCGCATAGTGTCAAGGCCTCTATCATGTGTCCTCCGGGCCTGATGGTATGGGACCAAATAACTTAATATCTGCTGAATTTTTTATATAACGTAGATAATATACGGTGTTTGGTGTAGACGTGAAAGCTCTTTTATCTTTTTATCTATAGGTGCTTACTGGGTAGTTTTATTGGTAATGAGAGTATTGGTTCCATAAAGCATAAAGAGGGTATTGTGAACAAAAAGCAGCATACTGACCTACCATAATGGGAATGGTTTCTTAAAGCGTGGGTATATAACTGAAGGCTCTTCTTCATATCGGGCCATGAGAGAATTGTATGATGAAATGTGTTTGAAGGGTATTAAGTTTAGCTTATTCCTTCCTCCCTGCTCGATGTGTCCGTGAGCTGTGTGGTGTCTTTCTTTCTTAGGCCTTCTTTCCTTTTTATCTTTCTTGATGCCCCTCTATAACCCCTCTCTAGAGCTCAAGCTTCAGTCCCCTCTATATGGCGCCTTGGAAGCAGAAAAGAGGAACTTGGAGAACATGCTATTATCCGTAGGGAAAGGCCCACATGCAGCTAAGAAAGTTATCTCCCTTCAAGAGTAGAAGCAGGGCAAGCAAGATAGAGAGCCTAAATAGCTCTATTGCTTCAGTGTCTCTCCCCTTAGTCTAGCAATTAATGGGGGGAAAAGAATAAGCTGCAAGAGGAGATAAACTTCTTAAAAAATGAGAACTCTTAGCTCAACATAAAAAAACAAGAAATCACTGGCTGGGAAAGTAATCTCATTAGAAGTAGCTAGGATAGATACTATGGCACTAGCAGCACAATTGAATTAGGCCAAGAGGATATAATAAAATTATTGAATGCCAAGGCTTCTAGAGCGGAGAAGCCCAAGGTTCCCCCTCCTACCATCATAATATCAGATGTGGGGGACTCGGGCACTCCCGAGCTACAACAGAGAAGAGAAGATCTGGTCGAATATTTTAAATAAAAGCATCAAGAGGCCACTGACCTAGCCAACAACTTTATTACCCTGGCTGATAAGAGGAAGGAGGATTTAAAACATAAGGCTGGAAGCTAGATGACACTTTGAAAACAACAAAGACCGAGGCAGAGACGTAAAGGATGAAATCCTTATAAAAGTTAGGGAGTTTTCTCAGGGTGTGGAGGTGACCACATGTTTCAATGCATCAAATTACTACTGAGCCTGGTCATCCCATATGAAGGTCATTCCTTTGCATATAGCCTCTATTCTTTCAAGCACGCGAGCATCCTCCTTCAAGTGAGCATTCTATGAGTATCTTTCAGAAAGAGATCGTCTCTTTCCTTGGATGGGTGTAGGATCTTATTCATATTTCATATTTTAAGGATGGAGATGGCTTTGGTCTCTTGCTTGTCCTCCAACACTGTGTTTGGTGTTGGATGGTATGTGGACAATGGACTTTTTAGACATAAGACATATGGCAGGTCTTTATTAAAGAGGATTCAAGAGGAATACAAAGGCAGTGACTGTGGAACTAGGTCATTATGCCACTTATCTTGTGAGACGAGTTAGCTCCATTTCCTAAAAAAAGCCTTTAGGTTTTTTTTTATTGGATTTCTTTTTTGTTTGTTACTGTATTGAAGACGAATCTTATTTATATGCCTTGTATGAGAGATGTATAGTTTAGAGTTGTTTTTGAGGGACAACAGTGCACCATCAGTGATTGTATTCTAACTAGTACGAGGACTTTGGCTATAGGGAGGGGTTAGAGAGGGTGGCCTTTACAGTTTACTTATTTATAAAATAGAACTTGTACATTCAAATGGGAGGCTGGAAAAGCCTTCTAGCTTTGAGGAGATGCATGCATGGTGGGGTGCCATGCAGATAGATAGATTAAAAACCTCTTTCTTATAGATGTTGTGATAGCATCTTGTGTTGATGGACACAGTTATGCTTCTACAACTTATAGGATAGAGAATCCGACACAGTGGGAGACTGTGGTAAGCAAAGATGTTCTATTTTATGAGGATTGGAGATATTCCAGTTCATAGAATTATCCCTTAGTGATTGGGGAGAATGTGGATGTTGTTCCAGAGACTGATTCAGAGACTTGATATGAATCGGATTTAGAGGGAGTTGAGGTGAGATTTAGTATGGATATGCCCTCACCTACTCCATCTTGAATGAGACATAAATGTGTCACTTAGAAATAAATTAAAGTATGCACACAAGCATATAGGAGTGCCAAAATAGAAAGTTAGGGCGAGTGCACCTTCTAGTAGATATGCTAGTAATGTTGTATTCTTTTCCTCCATCCATGAGCCTTCCAGTTGTTCATTGGAGGAAAGGTCTTATACTTTGATGGAGGATGATGTTGATATTTATTCCAGATTTGTTGTTGATGGAGTATTGAAGAGTACAAGGATAGGGTTTATAGATTGTCCTAAATAGAGGGAGTTGGGGAAAGAGAGGGAGTTTTTAGGAAACTTCTGCTTCATTTTGATCTTAAGGCCCTCGGGAGTGATGGGCTTGCCTATTTATCCTGGGGTGAGAAGGGAGTGGCGGGGCGGGCCCTTCTCACCCGGCTGTGTATTCTATCTATTGTATACTAATGGATAGGCTAATGTACGAACCGAGCGCATGCATCTGTCTAATGAGAAAGAGAAGGAATCGTCTCACTATCCCATTGAACCGGCCGGCGCAGCAGGGATTCTTCGGTGAAGTCAGCTTCAAGATAAAAATCCGACCCCAAGAAATGAGGTGGTTTATATTTCTATAGAATAATATCGTGGAACCAACACAAGGCATTATGGTCCCTACCTATCTCCTGAAAGTGGCTACCGTCCTACTCATCATTAGACTAGTCTTGGCCCCCCGTCCTCATGGGTTTAGGGAAGCAGCGGATACAAAAGTAGGACCTATGAACAACCGCCGCGGGGTGGATCTATGACTCTTTGGGCTGCCCCGCTTTTTATTTGGGTTAACTATGATTTATTTATGCTGGTAAGCACTTTGGGTTTTCATGGGGTGGGTGTTCCTATAAAGTTATCTTAGAATTTGGCAGGGAAACCATAATTTAGGCTTTTTATATCCTCCTATCCGTCATGGTGCTGCTGGTCCGCGGTATGGTGCTTTTGGTATGGTGCTTTTGGTATGGTGATTAATTAATATCAATATAAAGGTGGTTAGTCATTCCCTGCATCGTAAGATAACAGTTAGTGTACCAACCAGCAATGAAAAGGATTAGATCATATCACTTTGCCATATAAACCACCAGTTAAACTCCAAGCAAGATGGAAAGTATATATAAAGGTTAGTTAGTCCCTGGTCTCAATGCAAGCTTCATATAATAATAATTTGTGCTACGAGGATAGAGTGAGAAATAAATTGATTGCACCATTGATGTTTATCTTCTTGATTGTATAAGTTCCATTGATATATTGGAGTGTGATGGTTTAACTTGTATTATGGATTGATTGAACCTTATGAGTGAATAATGAAACTATAAACTCTTTGAAATGAATCCTTGTCATGCTATGCTATCCAGCAACCTAAAAATAGTTTTCCTACAGCTATCGACAGTACATAAAAAATGATATTCTATTGGGAAGTCGATACTATTGGGAAGTCGATAGGGTAGTTGATATCCGCAAGGTAAGCTAAAACCATTGGATCTATTAGGTAAGCTACAAGGAGAACAAGGGAAGCCACAAAAAGAAGCATGATCACAGAGAACTAGTAGAGAACAAAGCTAGATGAAAGCCCTAAATAGATAGATTCTGAAACCCGCTGCAAAACCAACCAATCCTCCTAATCCCGTATACCCAATATGTCAAACGTATACCGAGGTCATCGAGTCCTTCACAGTTGTTTAATTGCTAACCATCCCGGAGCTCCTGGACAGAGACGAAATGATTAGTAATTATTATATATGTATCACCCTTGTTCATGTTTCGTTGCCTGAGTTGCCATAACCATACAATCTGAATCCTAGTTTTTAGAGTTGTCTGAATCCTACCTAGTTGATTGAGTTTAGATGTTTATGAAAAAAAGAATCATAGTTGGTTTCTCTTTGGATTTGTAAAAACAGATGTGCACAAACAACAATCATGGTTATTCTTTCCTAGACTCCAACTTACTTACTTGTGGACCTAACTAACTTGCAACCTATAATCCAACTTGATACAACTTGCATCTATCCGGCTTCTTTTATAATTGACATGGTTGGTTGTTTTTCTTAGCCATGTTAAAATAGTAATTGGTTGTTTGTTGCCAAGTTAAAAAGAAATAGGAATTGGTTGTTGGTCCTTCCTTGACTCTACTTTAAATGCTAAGTGGCCCTTCTTATCCAAGATATATAAATATAATTATTCTTGGTTTGTTATTGCTGCTGCTATGATAAAGCTACAGATAAATCTGATTGGTTCTTTCTTGATGCTTTGATAAACATAATTCTGATTGGTTCCTCTGCGTTGGGTCCAACCGACAACTTACGAATATCTCCGGTTGTATTATTGGTTGTCTTATGAGTCAACTGAAAAAAATCTTATGGTTGTTGCTTCTTTGTTGCTCTGCCAACTTAGAAACGAATAAAACGCCGCCCTGCTCGGGCACACTCTGCTTTCAGGTTTCCTTATTGTTGGATTCTCTCCTTTCTTTTATTTACTCAACTTTTGATTTACTCTATTTTACTTTATTTTCAATTTCTTTATTTAGTGACAGTTATCAATAAATAATATTGGTTTCGTTGTCTTATTGGTTTAGTTAGCATAGCCAAGTTACAAATAAAATATAAGGTAAGTTGGTGGTGTTGGTGTTTGATAGGTCATTGTTATTGGTTTAGCCAGGTATCAAGATTGATTTAGTCTGGTATCAAGCTCTAATAAATAATCTTAGTGGTTCCTACTTCATGGTTACCTTTCCGACTTGCTGCTATCCAACTATCATAAAAATAATAAGGTAGGTAAGTAGGTTTGGTGGCCTTTTAACAGTGAAGAATGCCCTATTGTATTGTATTGTCTGGTGGTGGGCTGCTAATCTTAATGACTAATAAATGAAATGTTGGTAGTTGCTAGTGCTAGTAGCTCCTTTATCTTATAGGTTGGTTTTACATGCATGGCCAAATAGAATTAATACGTGGTGTTGTCTGGCTTTGTTGGTTGTTTATGAGCCTCCTCTCCTCGTATGCTAGCTTTGTAACTATCTAAACCTGTTCTCTTCAAGCAACTAGAAATATCCTAGGTAAGCAAGCAAGGTACAAGGAGTAGAATAGAATCATGTCCTTCCTAATCATGGTAGTAACAGCCCAAATCATAATAGTAGGGTGGGTAGCCCAAAATAATAATAATAGTTCCCATACATCGTAGTGACTCCATGGGTCCTAGGTGGTTCATGGGGCCTACGTTGTTTATTCTTCAAAATGAAGTCCAGTCTCCCTGTATGCTGTGATAGTGAAATGAATTACCAAAGCTTTCTATAAAATGTAAACTCTTAAACCATACTCTGAACTAACCCATGCTGCTATGAACCCCGTACCATAACTCTGGTTTTCCGTCTTAATTCCTAATCTCTCTCTGGGCTTATCTCTCCTTGAAAACAAGCTGGTAGGACTTTATATGGGGTTGGGTTTATTCTTTCATACAAGGAAGTCCAAATAAATGTATCCTCTCAGGTCGTCTGGTAGAAGATGCTATGTTTCGACGAGGGTTTGTCCCCTGTAGTTTATCCCGGTTTAGCACTGGTGGAGGTAGTAGCCTGATAGACCAATGAATTGGGGGTTGTCCCTCCCGTCCATGATGATAATTGCATATCCACCAATCTGAGTAGTCCCAAAATGATATCGAAGGTTCCACCCATTGTAAGTAAGACCGTAAATAAATAGAAGGTGCAGAAGGGGCGGCTAGGACTTGGAACGTAGACAACCTGTATCGCGTAACAACACAATGATAGTTCTATGACAATGCCTTAAAATCTCTTTCTTTATCAGGAGCTATACTATAATAAAAAGAGAAGACTAAAAAGGTAAGATCCATTTGAAACCAATAAAAACATAAAGGTTAAAGAGAAAAATAAGGAGTGTAAGTAGTAGCTAAGTCCCTTCTTCCTAATGAAGTTATAAGTTAGTGTCGAGGTTATAAGCACTGTAGTTATAGGTTGTTGGGTTTTAGTTAGAGCCTACTTAGCAGCTAATAAATAGTAATAGGTTGTGTTCCTTCTTATTCGTTTATAACTTCTACAACCTTAAATGATGTCTTATTGGTTTTTACTAATGAATGAACATAGGGCTCCCCCCATTATGGTATCATCGCTACGGGTAATGATTCTGGGCAAATAAATCGAGAATAATAGTGGGAAGGAATATATCCAACTCGAGTTGGACGGGAGCCATTGGTGATCCGCTTGAGGCACCTGGTTCTGTTGCCGTCACATCTCATTCCTTCCATTCAAATTATTGATAGAAAGGGGGCCTGGTTCTGCAAATAATAATAGGAGAGGGCAATAACGTTACCAAGATTAAATACCAAGGGTAATGTGCCCGGATCCCCGCTACGATAGAGAGGCTCCCATACCTACCACCCTTGGCACTCAGATTACCACCCTCATATGTTCCCTCCCCGCCCGCCAGTAAGGTTTCCAGACTGAAAGTAGGGAAGAGGGATTAATTATAAATAAAAGGCCCTGGCACGCCTAGCTGTATTTGATTGCTATGATTTAAAATGTACTCTAGGTATGGGTAGGACCGCTAATGATAGATGGATTCCAGAGAGCTATAGACGGATTGGAATACACCTATTCCCCTTACCCCAACCCTTCCAATCAGTTCATTCTCACCCAATTTAGATAGTGCCAGGGGTGGGGATTTGGAAGAACCTATCTTCGCTTTCCTTACTATTTATATCGGGGGTCAGTTACGGGGAAATGCTCCCATATCCGGTACAGAGACACGATTCAGAAAAGGCTTGGCAATTGAATGAGATAGGTTTTCCGCTCCTACTATTATTAATTCCCGGGCGAGGTAACCAAACCGCCTTTATATCTAATAAGGGGATCGCATCCTCTGATTAAATAAATGGTCGAGCTGGAGGACGATGTCTCCGATTCACAGGTAGAAGCGGCGCTTTAAGAATAATGGGGGTTCACTACTTCCAATGTAGAATATCGAATGTCGAATATTGATACCAGTCCCCTTTCACTGTAGATCTGGTGGTAACCGATGCACTTTTGGTCTGGGGCAACAAAGTTCAAGCAGACCATCTCTTGGGGTTATATATTTTACAAGTAAACCTCCACAAAATATGTGTGCTTTTCCTTGCTCTCCTAATGTCAAGCAAGCTTTTCCTCAACAATTTGGATTCACTTAAACAATTAACTTAGTCCAAGCATGAAGCTGCATGGACTGCCCTGCTGTAGTAAATAAGAGTTCATATTAAATCACATTAAATTAGTGCATAATAAATGTTATATATAGATTTCAATTCTAATAGTGATTCTCTCTATCTAATGGCTATAACAACTAGTAGTTAGTAGTGTCATCGTCGGGCAGAGAAAGGGTCTTTCGTTACTTAGAACTTCTTTTATCCCTTCGAAGCTTGCCCACATTGATTGCTGCACCTCTCAAACATCGGAGCATCAATGCAAATGCGGCGAATAAATTGGGAAAGGAGGCAGGCAGGGGGTCGAGATAAGCCCCAAGATCAGATCATAAATCATATCCATCAAAAGGTGGCTGGAGTGACTACCCAATGTGCAGTCTTATGACCAGCTCATGCCTGGGGCGTTGGCTGCGGGTGTGGCGAGGCAGTGTGCTCTGGTAGGGTAATGGGGTTCGCCTCTTGCACGACCGGGCTAGTAAAAGATACGTGCTTCCTTTCTTCGCCAGTAAAAGCCAAAATAAAAATCTAATGTTGCTGGGCGTCATGCTACTACCCGAGTGCCTACTATTAGGAGGGTAAACCGTATTAAAAAGGGGGGGGCAGTCTTCTGTTCCTGCTATGGTAATGGGGTTCCCCTAAAACACCGGTTAATTCTCTGACTGCTTAACCAAGGATAATCCTGCTATCATAATGGTAATGGTGCCCCTTGTGCAGTGTGTATACCCGCAATCGTAATGGTGCTTCAAATAAAGTGAAAATAGAATGTCTGTAACGAAGGGGTCTATGGGTGCATTGCCTATCCTGGCTGGCTCATATCTTGTTGGCTGGCTGGTATAGCTCCTGTGTTCTTGTCTGGGCAGTGCCTGCTTGCTTTGTGAGGGTTTTAATAAAAAAGGTAATAAGGTAAACTAATGAGGTATATAATAACTAAGCTAACTAGGAAAGCTAATTCTGAAGGATAAGTGTGTTATCTTTCTGTGGAGTGGCTTGCCTGTAGAAAGCTAATCCACCTCGATAGTAATTTATGGGCCCCCCAAGCGGAACCATCCAGTCACGAGGATGGTGAAAGCTCCTGCCTAAATCTCTGATTACCACTATATATAATATAGAATGGTGTAATTTATTTATAGCAGTTAACAAGTTTATAAATATCTAACAATGCCTTCCTTGTTTAGTGTAAAACCCATAATAAAGGAGTGACTAGACCAAAGGGAGAGGGAGAGGATGCGTAAGCAGGCTCAACTAGTAGTAATAGCGCATCTCCCCCAAAAGGCCGATAGTAGGTGGATCAATTTTATTTATGGGGGACATCTCCTATTAAGATTTCTTCTTAGTAGCCCAAATAGTGAATGGCGTAATTACATTATATATTATGGATATTTCCTCCTCCCTATGGGTCAAACTCGTGGGGATCTGAGTACCACCCTGTAGATATCCTTCCCGCTCCCAGCTTGTTACGATTCGTGTCGCACTTATGTCGTTACGAGTTAGTTCGAGGGGTACCGCGATTCCAGTGTTTTCGATAAAGCCCTCTAAAAAAGAAACCGGTCGTAAGTGTGGTATTGGCGTAGGTATTGGTGTGGTGCGTTACGGGGGTTCCTTGCCCCAATCTATAGCCGCCCTGAACTGACCGTTAGGCTTTATGTGGCGCTAAAAAAGAAAGATTATCACTGGCGTTTTACGGTCGATAAGCATGTCGATAGCGCTTATCCTTAAAAAGCTAAAGAAATCAATATATTTGAGGTAATTAACTTTGAACCCGTACATATTTTACTATTGTGGGCTATGACCCAAACTACTCCCATTACCTAGTAAATATTGTGGATCTATGTATACTTCATTTGTTTGCACGCAAATAACCACTATATGACGAAAGCCAATAACGCCTAATTATATTATACCTCTCGCATGAAGAAGATTGACTATCTCACATCATCAATTAATGCAATGGCATGCATCGTATAATAAGGAAACTCGTCTGAAGAAGCAGTTTTTAACCTCCACAACTGGCCTTAACGCAAGAGAGAGACTTGCTTTCCTTATATCGCATCAAATCAAAAAGGCATATTCTCATATCCAGCAACAGTAAAACCAGTAGAAGCACCAGGAGCATTCCTTCCAGTATGGGCGTCCTTGATGCAGTAGTTTATTCATTCTTTTCACCAGCAGCATAAGTAGCATTTGAACCAGTTGCCCTAGTAGAAGAATCAGTTGATCCATTAGCAAAAGTAGACCCAGTAGAATACTCAGTATAATTCCTTAGGATACCTTGGATACCTAGGAGAATACCTCGCTCGGATATATAGGATACCTAGGAGAGGACCCAATATTACTAGGGTAAGAGCCCACCACTACTACTATAAGGAATATAACTTGGATAAGAACTAGATTCAGCGCCATAAGTTGACCAAGTAGATCCACCAATCCTAGCCACAGCTTCTTTTATAGCAGCATCCCTACCTGTTCCTAGAAGTAACGTTCCGGGATATGCACGTGTTTAAATAAGTGATGTTCCGACTTTTTGCACATCCTAGCTAGCCTTTTCCTTTTATAGCTTGGCCAGCTTGTTCCGACTTTATGCGCACCTCCTTTGTTCCTACTTTTGGTACATTGCAAGATCCTAATCCAGCAGCCTAGCCAAGCCCAGTTCCAGTTGATGATCCAGTTGCCCGAGCAAAACCAGTTAAACCAGCACCAACAAAAGCATGATGACTCTTCCGAAGTGGGTTCGCCCGGCTTATCATCCAGCTCATCCCATCCGTCTTTCACCTTCTTACCGAACAAGACGGAGCGGTGAACTATTGGGTACAGAAGGAACTAGGCCGGGGTATAATAATTAATCACCTTACAGTCCACGTCCCGAGCTTTCCATAAGAAGTAAAAAACCCCCATACAAGACGCATGCATATTATAATACCTAAACTCCAATCTTGGATTGAAGAGCTATATCCAGTGGTTGGATATTTAGCACCCACAGATATAAATCCAAAAGCAGCGGATCCAATTGTTGTTGATTCAGTTCCAATAAAAAGAAAAAAGGGGTAAAAAAGGTGGAAGCATAAGACCCTGCGCCAGTTGACTAAGTTTACCTCATTTACTAAGAACCACCAGCATCTGAGCTAGTTGATCCACCCGTTGAAGAACCAGAAGCAGCGGTTTCAGATGCTTATGAAGTTATATGCCAAACTATGTGTTCCTAGGAGTTCGGTCCCAACATAAGCTATAGCTTCTAGGTATGATGCAAAGGCGTAGCCAGTTCCATACCCTGCTTATTCAGCAGCGAAGAAAGCAAAGGCGAAGGTCGAAAGAATGGTTAATAAAGTAGCATCCGGGCGAGTTTTCCATAAGAACGAGCGCCGGAATTTATGCTAAACTAAAAACTACTGGCTGATTGGCGCATTTGTCAGATCAATCATAGACATACTAAAGTTCCTGCCCCTAGTCCTATATGCTTGCTGTGACCTTCCAAGCGGAGATTGAGCCCCATCCCCGGCAGAAGAGTAGGGGTAACAGAGAGAGAAAGATCGAGCTTTCTTCTGCCTTTCAATTTCAATGCTTGGATAAACCACTCCTTCCTCCCTCTATGTCCAATTGGATACGCATCTCTCCCCAACTCTTCCAAACTCCTTTTTTTTCTCTCCCTTTCCCTTGCAATAAAGCCGGGTTTCAGATGAGAATGAAAGGGTGTGAAAGTCCACTATAAAACTCATTCTCAGGGCCGATTTATTTTACTTTTGAGGCTTTAATGAGATAGGCCTATATAAATTTTGTTCATCTCACGGGATCTTCGGGCGGGTATCTCAGTTTGGGGGCTTAGAGAGCCAGCCGAGAGAGAGATAGGAGACCATTGAACTTCTTCTGGTTAGAAGTCCCTCCCTACTACTGCGACTGGCGTCATTTCCCGCTTCATTCATAATCAATCTCGAGCTGGCCTGCCGGAGCTACTTACTTCTTTCTTTCTCTAAGGCGTATGCTCTTATTTCCCTTTGTTCTTCCGGGTGTTTGTAAGTATGCTGCTCCTCTCCTAAAGGAAGGTCCAGTCCGCAGTTAGTGCCTTTTGTTCAGTACGCTATAAGGAAGGAGATAATAGAGCCTAACATCTTTCCTTTCTTAGGTTCTGCTATTCTTCCATCTGCACCGACCACGCTGCCCGGCACTTCATTCACCAGGGATAGAACGGTACACTCCATCAGACCTTTCATTCTGACTGAGCACCGGATAAGGAGGACGAGGAAGAATACCAGTTCGTCTAAATGACCCTTCCTATAAAAGCTAGTCCTTCTATGCATTGAATGAAGAGGTCCACCCGGCCTTTATCCTCGCTCTCTCTACCTCGGGCCCAAGCACACTCTATATCTGAAGGGAAGGAGAGCGATAAGGCGTAACGTATTTAAAGCCAGTAAGTAAGTAAGGTTTTTAAAGAAGTAGTCTCCTCGCAGTAGATTCAGAAGTCGACTGACCAGTTGCTTTCGATGATGAAACAGTTGATTCAGTAGTTAGCAGTCTTGAACGATTATGAATTGAGTCGCAGAAGCAGCAGCTATAGCACATTTTTAGTCTTATAAAATTACAGTCCCAAATATATAGGTCGTGGCTTATTACCAGCACATTATGCAACCTATGTAACCGCCCGTTCGGTCAGCTAATAAGAAACCCAACGACAGCCTTTCCTTTCTGCCTGCCTATTCCTGGTTATCAATCAGGTGCTGGATCTTTATCGGCATCTGGTAGATCTGGATCGGAAATTGGCAGGAATGTTGGTGATGCAATTGGCTTCGCCTCTGTAGTCTCTGTTCCAACGGGGTATCAATCTCGATCTCCAACTGGTTAATATTGATCTATAACTGGGTCAACCATAATAGGCCCATCCATAATACATCGAATGGGTCATTCATAATAGGTGCATGTGACTAATATAAATGGGACTCAACTTAAATGGATGCTTAGCAAGGTTATGCATATGGATTTGTCCCTGTAGGATCTGCTGGAACTGCGTCTCGATCTGCACCTGGGGGATCCACCCCTGGAGGAGATTAAATTGGCTATCGAAGAAGGGGTTCTTTCCTCCATAAAGTTAGGTATATTATAGAGATCCTTACCATATCTTTCTCCTGTTGGGATCTTGTTACCCATCAGTCACTCACCTCTATTACTTATGTTAACGCTATTATTCATCCTCTTTTATTTATGTTAACGCTCTCCTCTAGACAGTCGGAATATTTTGATTGGTCAGGGCGGGGGCAGTAAGGCAACACAGGACATAGAAGAGAAAGGGACAGTACAGGAAAGGACAGGGAGAGGGAAGGGCCAGGAACAGGAGAGCAGGACCGGGTACATAAACTTAGGATAAACAGCAGACTGGTGGATCGAATCAAAACATAATCGCATTGGGGAAGCACATATTGGAACATCGCATAGGGAAATTGGAACATTGTATAGGGAAAGCAGCAACTGATTATTTACCGCAATTAAACTATGTTGGTTGTAAAAAGCGCAATATGTTTGTGAATTATGTGATTCCCTCATTTTTTATGCTAATGGTATAGGAGGTAGCCCCTCCCTGTAACTGGTATGCGTGATAAATCCTCTGGCTGGTATCTTTCATCTTGAGGTACAACTGGTTGTCATCATGAAGTAGAGGTCCGCTCCTGTGTGCGAGTGTGGTCATAAATTGCGTCAGGCCTGTGCCTTGAATGGCCCAGCCTTGAGCGATATATGGAACTAAGAAAAGATGCGGTATTTAGAACTTATTAATTCATTGCTTGAACCATCTAAAGTGTGTTTTTTTCATTCCTGCTAGCCACCTGCTGGGATTCATTGTCTCTAAGAAGGGTATCATTATTTACCTTTGAAAAGTTAAAGCCATCCTTAAGCTACCTACACCCAAAACTTTATGTAAACTGCAAAGCCTTCAAGGAAAAGCTTGCTTGACATTAGGAGAGCAAGGCAAAGCCAATTTATTGCAATGGTTTATACCTGATTATGCCACCCATGAGCATGAGTTTTTGCACTTATTATATTATAATATACCTTTTAGATGGGCTCAATATCGTAGATATTTTTATGATCTTAAATGTACCCTTACCTCAAAACTTCTAATTAGCCCTCCTGACTTTCAGAAGGATTACATCCTTTATGTATCCACTTAACAGTTCATTGTAACTAGTGTGTTAGTTCATGAAGTAGAAGATCAATCTGAGCACATTATATATTACATTAGAAATAACCTATCTGGCCCTAATTGTATACAACCATGATGATAATCTAGCTTTAGTTGTCATTTTTATCTATTAAAAAGTTGGGTCATTACATCTTCACCAGCAAGACCAAGGTGGTTGCGAATTTGAATCCCATGTTGTATCTCCTGAGTAGGCGTATCATTAATGGAAATTGAACTTGATGTATTGTAATCATTCAATAATCTGGTCTTGAATTAACTACTCCCAAGAGTAAGAAAGAGATGGCCTTGGCCAATCTTCTTTTTTTTATTTACCTTTAGGTGTAGCTGACCCACCTCTCAATGATGATATCTCCCTGATGAAAAACTGTTCACCATTTCATTATACGATCCTTGGTATACTTATATTCTTTTTTACTTGCACACTCATATTTCGGTCCTCACCTATCTCACGATGATCGTTGTTGCATTTGTCACCAAGCTCCTTGATATATCCTCATCGATGATCTCCTTTACCAATGAGGAGTTTACATCATTTTGCATTAATGTCTCACACTTTATGAGGCTGAGCAGGTTATTAATGACTATAATAGTGGTGCTTGTGGTGGCCACTACCAAAGAGATCATTAGGGCTGGTTACTTTTGCCCCATTTTCTGACTGTATTCAAGCAGTTAAGCATTGTCATAATTGCCAATTTTTTGTCCCTAAGGCAAGGGCTCCACCAACCCCTCTTCATCCTGTGATCTTGGCCGATCCCTTTTGCAAGTGGGGGATGGATTTCATGGATTTTGAAACCTATGTTAGTTGGCGGTCATAAGTACATTGTTGTGACCATTGACTAGTTTACTAAGTGGGAGGAAGCCATGTCGATGTTCAATAACACGGCAACCACGCCCGCTTGTTTCTTTTTTTACCATGTAATTACTCTATTCATTGTCCGAAAAAATTTAGTATCTAACCACAATTCGTATTTTGAGGATGTGATCTAGTGCGAGCTAGCTACGCATTTATGATTTGAGCACCATTTTTATAACCTTACTATAAACAAAGAAATGGTCAAGTTTAGGTTGCTAACAAGATCCTCAATACCATGCTTCAGCAGACAGTTTATAAGCACAAATCCAACTAGCACCATATGTTTTTTTATACTTTATGGGCCTATAAGACATCGGTTAAGATTGCTAGCAGATATACCCCTTTTCATCTTGTTCACGGTGTAAAGGTAGTTTTACCTATTAAGTGCAAGATCCCATTGAGCTTCTATCTAACACCTCTGTCTTAGAACATTGACTATTATCCCTAGAAAAAGCTGATGAGGATCGTCATGCAACCTTATATCATAATGAGGCTACCAATAAATGCTATAAATCCCATTATGATCCTCACATTAACCCTCACTCCTTTAGCAAAGGTGATATAGTCCCGGGTTATGACCAAGCCCATGATACCCTTGGCCGTGGGAAATTTGAATCTTTATGAAATCATCAAATTTTGTTTTGGAAAGGGAGCATTTTTGCTCGCTAGCCCTGATGGCGAACTCTTAAAGAACCCATGAAATGGGTTATACTTTAAGAAATTAGACCCTTAGGGCCACGTGTTGTGTTAACATTGCATTTTTTATTTGTATTGTAGCTTTGCACTCATTTTTGCATTGTAGCTTGTTTGCTTGAGAGACTTATGGTTTTATTTCATAGCCTTCTTCAGATGGATTGTAAACCCCAATGGTATGTTGGTTTTTCCTACGGTGTGAGTATTTATGCTGAGCATCTTGTCTTAGCAGCTTGGACCATTTATTCCCCTTCGCATTCACTCGTCCATGTTAGCAGTTTATGTGTTGGTGCCACCACCAATAACCAGGTGGAATATAATGTTGTGATTGGCTTGCTAGCCGATGCCCTCCAGTTTAACATTTGTCACCTTCGTGTTCATCTTGATTCTCGGTTGCTCGTTGCACAGTTTCAAAATTGTTACCAAGTTCGTGATCCTTGCCTGTAAATAAAATATATACGAGTTAGACAATTGGTTAGATAAGTTGAATCCATTACATTCATTCATGTTCCCATGAGTCTCAATGACTTTTATATAATGCTACAAATAAAATTAAAGACTGGCATTTTATAAATTCATCATAACATAAAAGCAAACCATACATTTAGCTCCTTTGTCCAAAATTGCTGTTGCTTTCATGTCTCAGGTCTTAGGCCTAAAGTCTGATCTTCTCCTTGATGAGTTGCTATTGGGTTTAATGGCTGCTGTCTGTCCCCCCGACAGTCAAATGTTCACCAAGTTCAATTTCTCGCAATATCTGGCCGAGAAAATTAACCAAGAACTCCAATAATTCAACTATACTAGAGCCTTCCGATACCAGTCCTATCTGGTATATTTGATCATCCATTAAAATTATGCCATGATGGATAATCTTGAATTAAGAATGGTCAATGAGCTGCATGTTCCTCTTCCTGTGATTGAATGGTTGCCATTGGTCAAAAGACCTCCCACCAATAAGGGCTTTTTATCTTATATAAATGCCTTCATTCAATTGGTTCATTATATTATTCATAATGATGTTCTTCCCAGGAGCATACCCGATATTAAGCAGATTCTGCAGCTTAGTCCCGACACCAAAGTCGGGGACTGGTTTCTATTCCAAGAGTATAAAGTCATCCGGGTATATGGCTTCGAAGAATAGCCATACACGTTGCCAGCTTTCCTCACTTTGAAGATTTTTTCCCTTTAATATATCCGACATAGATTTCACAGTGATCAGGTACACTTTGGTGCCAGAAAATATGCAGTCACCTTTAAGCTTCCACATGAGGTAGGTCCATTTATTGCAAAGACAAAGCTGGCTTGCAAGGCAGTAGAATAAATGCTGGCTTAAATTAATTTCCCCAAGGCAGCCCGATGGATATATGATCCTCATAACATCATCTATAATTTGAGGAAAGATGGGGATAAAGAGGAACATAAACATCAATCAAAGCTGATTGTTGAACAAGCTGCCAACCAGGAGACTTTCGAACAGGTGAAGGCCATCTTTACAGGGATCCTCCCATAGAAGGGAGAGGAAGAAGAGGAAATGGACAGTGAGAACACAATCTCAGTTAGGTAAAAGAGGCCAGGGTCCAACCCTTTGGATCCAATGGATTTAGATGCAGAGGAGGTTACAAAGAAAGCCAAGCTAGATAAGGATCCTCTGGATGAGCTAGCCTTGGTCCTCCATAAAGGAGGAGAGAAGCCTAAGAAGGGTGAGCCTGCAATTACCTTCAAGGCTCTAGCACCTCCAATTGCAGTTTAATATTTGTCTACAGCAACCATGTCTGCAGCAGAAACCTCTAAAGGAGAGGCTGCTACCTCTAGTTCTGGGCAGTCTTCCGAGCCCCCTTCTATTAGAACTCATTATCAGCAAATGGTCAGAGAGAGTGAGCAAGATAAGGAAACAACAATTGCTAAGATTGGGGTACCAAAAGAACAGGTCGAGGGTTGACCAAAGGGAGAGTAGAAAGGAGGCCTCTCGTAAAACATGCATTCGCTCCGAAAGTGTGTACTAGCATTTTCAAAAACTATGAAATTGTCCTTTTACGAGGGGGTGCTCGACCAAAGGGAGAGGTAAATGGCTAATGTTATCTAGGTAAATTGTCCTTTTATTAGGGGGTGCTCGACCAAAGGGAGAGGATAAATTGTCCTTTTATTAGGATTGCGAAGCACGCTCGACCAGAGGGAGAGGTAAATGGCTAATTTAAAGGCATAAACTATTGAATTCGTGGAGGTTTTAAAAAGCTATGTTCGAACAAGTTTAGGTGCCTACTCTATCCTACTAGAATCATTCTTAAATAAGCACCAGTTTAATAATAAGCCTCATTCCCATCCGCATTAGAACAAATTCCAAGAGCAGTTTAACCAGCAGAACCGGTTTAAGTATAATTCCAAGCACAACCAGCATTCTCATAAGCACCAACAGCATTATAAGCATTACCAGCATTATTCCCAGCGTTCTCATAAGCAGTTGAAGGAGCAGCATTCCAAGCAGGATTATAACCACCAGCATAAGGCCAAGCAGAACAACTAGCAAAAGGATTCTAAGCAGGATTCCCATCATCCCCAGAAGCACTAGTTGAAGGGGCACAATATGAGAAGGAGAATTCCCGGCCTCATTTCTAGCATTTATGGCAGCCTAATTTCCAGCAGCTTTATTACCAAGAGCATCCCCAGGATAAGTTTAAGCATCACAACTATAAGTCCCAACACCAGCATTCTTACCAGCACTACGACCAGCAGTCCCAGCATTCCCACCATAAGCAGTCGAAGCAGCATTATATTCTGTAGATGAAGAGATGAAGCAGAAGTTGGTCTAGCATAAGCAAGGGCAAGGGCTAGAGTAAAGGAAGGAGTAGGAGTTTATTCACCAGAAAGATTACAAGATAGATATCCAGATTCGGACCTTCGTGATCGAGATCGAGACCCAGGAGCCTTTTGAGATTTGCCTAAAGAGGAAGGAGCCCGTCCAGGAGCATTGGAAGATCCATAGCCTGAAGGAAGCCCTGTAGCATTGTTCGAGGAAGGAACCAGCGAAAGACGGACCAACCAAATAGAACCTGCTGAGCCCCAGACAATTGCCGAACTATGCGTGGTAACCGGGCACCCAACAGGCACTATTATAATCATTGTTTACTGGCAGATCGTTCTTTATTGGCACTAGCGTGGTTTACCCTTGATCTGTAAACCCAGCGAATAAATCCCAGAATATAAGCTCAGGAGCTTAGTGAGAATAAGGGGGATATTTCTACTCTATAATGCCGATCTGGGGCTGCTGGTGTATAAGTTCTGCTTTGTTTATCTGTTTAAAGATAAAGGCTCGTACCTCGCCTCCTCAGTCCTATCTAAATGGGTGGGTGGTTTCAGGAGGGTTCCATTCCGCAAGGGTTTTACCAAGTGAGAAATTGTGTTTTTGACACAGTACCAATATTGGGCAGAGTCATGGGGGTTCGGCGAATTGTCTTTTCGTGTCAAAATCGGATTCTGGCGCCCAGGCCAAAGCCGGAGGGAATTAGGAAATGAATCGATTTTATTATATAACAATAATAATAAGAGTTCTTGAACCCTGATGGATCACTTTGTCCCTCGGAAACTGAATAAACCCAATATTTTATTTAGACAAAGCGTGTTTAAACACGTTTCTCGGATCCACCGGAACAAATCACCAACCACCTGCACCAACTTAGTATATATACTGCCTACTTACCCCACTTACTTATTGTATGCCCCAACCTATGAAGCCAGGAATAATTATAAGAGTACGGCATTACCCCTTCCCTTGCTTTACCAACCCACCTACCTGCAAGGACTAGACCTGCCCTAGACACTTGCTAAATTAATCGCTTAGTGGGGAATGCTAGATACTTACCAGCCGGGATTCACCAACCTTACCCTTACCTTTCGTACCACCACACAACACAGAACACCTTCACTCCGTACACCCCTATACGCCTTAGATTACCGGATACAGCATTCTGGAAGAAATAACCACTTACTTAATTAATCACTTAGGAGGGAGCCAAGCCACTGCTTAGACCTTATCAGCACCGGATGGATAAACCTACTACTACTCCACAACATACTTACCAACAACCACTGGTACCAATGGCTTATACCTTTCCACACATCAGCTTATTTACTATATACATAATATTCTTTATTTTTAGTTTATTACATTGGTTTACTTACAGCTAGCAGAGATCCTGGAAACTGCTTTATTCTAGACAGCCAGAACTGATGAGATCAGATCAGATTATTGGGTGGGGTGAGGCACTTACAACCTTTAATATTTACCCTTTGCTGCCTACTTACCGTTATATTTACTCTTACGTATTGGGATCCTCCTGAGAAACTGATTATCTATCTTCTTTATAACCCCCAACTCCGATTATGCCGTATCTGACTTTATGAATGAATCTTATTTATTATGAGCTTTCTCTACAATCCTGCACTCCCATATTCGCGCAACCCCAGCGATAAGTGAGTGCTTCCAGAATCCAACTACTTCAACTGAGTTGCCTTACTTTTAGAGAAAACCTATTATGCCTACTTTAGTAATTTAAGTTGGACTGCTAAGTTGTTGGTGGGATTGGAATAACTGCCTTTGGGAACTACTGCCTTAACTGTCGGCACTTAGAACTGGACGATAAATCCCTTTACTCAGCTGCCTACTTCCCTTTAATTAACTGTTACCAACTACCCACCTCCCAACTTATATTTACTCCTTACCCAATCTTTGTAATGCCCCAAACAGCGTTGCCCGGCCGGATACTCTTCAGTCATTCTTACCAACTGCTTTCTACTAAGAGCCCTACTTGCCTTTACTTAAGTGTTTCCTACTCTACTAAACCCCCCACCTTCTCTTTAGTCGTATATTCTTGGCTTCGCCCCTCACTCTTTGGATCATCCTCTTGAGAACCCCACTGAATCTTCTTTGTCATATGCAAAGGAACTTGTCTTCAGTAACTTATTCTTGATATGATTAGGACCCCACCTTATCTTTAGGAGTATCTAGCACCGAATCCTTTTTCTTGTATGGAACGGCACTAGTATGAATCTTCTTATGCATCTGATTCAGAACCCACCCAACCTTCAGTGTCTTATGCTATCCAAGGGAGGGGATAGGATTAATAACATTTATTATCGACGATATTCGTTAGATCCCAACTCGCCTTTAGTAAGATCTTATAGGGCACCCTCAACCTTTGGATTTGATTCGCTACGCCCCTCAACTTTAATCCCAGCGAGGCTTTCTGATGTGGCCCATACCCATAATTGGCTATCCAGCCAGCATATAAGTTAACGATATAAGGTAAAGGCCGCTCTCTCTCGGCTGACCATCCATCCCATTATCCATCAATCCATCCATCTAATCCAATAAGGCAAAGGGAGGCAGCAGTTCTAGATGAAATGGTTCCACCGGGTCTCGAACTGACATTGTTCTTGAGGCAAGTCGATTCCTTCGAGCATGTCAGGTTATTTGCGTTCCATCCAATCAGGTGCAGGTGGCGGCATAATAGGCTAGAGGGGTGAGTTCAAAACTGCTTCTAGTGACCCAACCAGTGAAATTGGCCTTTTGAGGTTGTTCCGTTCGATCCGAAAAGCCTTTGGTAAACGCGCGTATTTTCTAAAACTAGGAATGTTTTACTAGACAAATAGAACCTAGAACTACTGACTATCACTTTGATTTAATAGGTATAACTAACTCTCTAACTCACTATAACTAACTCTCTACTAACTAAGATAGAACTACCTAGCTACTAACTAAGATACAACTACCAAGGATTCACCTTCTCTATGACTACTAGGAATATTACAGCCTAACCCCTCTATTCAGTCTCTATATGTTTCTTTATATCTTGAATGAATATGAATAAAGCAAAATTGAAAAAGCTCGGCCAGAAAGAAGGCAGTGAGGAAATAGTGTTTTATAGCATACTCACTATTGTGTATTGGACAGATTGATGGGGCTACTATCCTGGACTTAGAATTGACTTGCCCAAAGTAATACCTTTGCTGGTTTCAGTTCTATACAAGTTTCTTTCTTAAGGTCAATTAATGGATTCCTGTGGGGTGGCCTGTGTCCTTGGTCTAGGTTGGCTATGTAGTTTATGGGTCCGTGATGAGCGGGGCACTAACCAATAAAATAAGTAGCGTAGTGGACTGGGAGTAATGAGACCAACCGAGTTATTGTACCATCCATGCTAGGATTAAGGTCTAGCATTTCGTAAATTCCACAGACAATTACTGTAGTCATCTCGGCTTATGAACGGTAGTTAACCCCTGCCTATCTATTTGCTTTTGAATCACCTGATTCAGTTACAACCAGATCCTTATAATCCCAATCCGTATCCTTCCCTACCTGGATCCTTACCCGAAAATATGTACCCTTCCCTATTTTCCGAAATAGAATATATAAAGCCTTTATAAGATAGCTCTAGCGGCGAAGAAGCTTCTTGTTGTATCCTATCCCTATCGATCGAGCGTATAACCCTCTCCTTTGAAATAATAAGGATAATAAACCTAAAATAGCTACGCGAAAGGTTGGGATAACCTTCTATTTATTCTCCGTGAGCAAGTGGCAAAAAGGGATTAAAGGCAGTCCCAAGGGGAAGAGAGAGCTTACCCAGTTAGGTTTGTCAGCACCAAGAGAGTCAAGACCAAACCCCAGTTCTTCAAGAAAGGACATTGCTCGCTTTGGCCTTACTATTAGGGTTTATCGCTTGACCCATAAAGGTTGTAGCCCTATCGCTTTGATCATACGCAACCCACCCTATTATCGCTTCAATTGCCCCACGAAGAAGGTAGGAGCCCTATCGCTTCATCCATCCCCAAAAGAGAAATAAAACAGCGCCACTTTGAGCCATTAGGACCTGGCCGAAATAAAAGAAAGAGCGTGTTCGGTTAGGAGGTCTTATCAGGGACGGGACCAGAGCGAGTCAGTACGGGTTAAACCTATGAACCAGATTGATTGATTATACCTTCTTCCCATAAATCCCTCCGTGGGGTCAAGAGAAAATAAACTACCCCAGTCATTGAGTGATGAATCCGTGGAAAACCTTTGATCATGAGTACCGAACCTGTGGGTGGTTGAGCGAGAAAAGAAAAGAAACGAGAGTGGGTTAAGAACGATGAGCTT
>Ga0233342_1000043_pt1 | contig 36478 bp, 34 predicted proteins | sample GEONDECOMP273_FD_180706 | JGI IMG/M metagenome (GOLD analysis project Ga0233342, IMG submission 180706) | Leaf litter microbial communities from Shasta-Trinity National Forest, California, United States - GEON-DECOMP-273 | ecosystem: Environmental > Terrestrial > Plant litter > Unclassified...
CAACGGCTAGACGGTAAGACCCCGTGCACCTTTATTATAGCTTTGCAGTGACAACCTCTTACGAATGTGTGGGATAGGTGGGAGGTGGGTCACTATCAATCCTGGAATACCACTCTTTCATCCTTCGAAGCATCCATCAAAAGGAGGCGCGCCCTCCCAACGGAGTGAAATGATATGGCATAACAAACACGGCCTGCAGATCCGGGTCGGTAGATCTCGACGGGGACCGAGGTAGCATAGGTTGGTCGATAGCCGATCGGTTCGAGCAATACACCCCCACGGCGACAAAATGAATATTGAGAGGCCTTGGCAGGAATTGTCTTGGATCTAAAACCGTCCCCCGTACCCCTTCCCTCACCACCAGTACCTCATCAAAATACAGCTCACCCCAAAACCTGATTCAGGATTCCGCAAAATGTATCGGTTATTTCGGGGAAATCCCCCCTCCCCTATCCTCACCCCGCTCTGGGGGTTCGGATCGGTATCCAAATAGTTTCCAGATGCCTTTCCATTCAGGCTTCCAGTACTTTGAGGATTGTTTATCCTTTATGTAAGTTTCTACCTTTGATCAGCTGTGTGCAGTTTATCAGGGTTGCTTATATAAATAGAGAAGTGAGTTCTGTGGTAAAGAAGTGGGTGGAGCCGGCTGTGTCTGCTTCATAAAATGCATCAGAATGCCATTTTTCCTTCCATAAAGTTCCGGTGATCTCAGGGAAGTATCCGCTGTAATAATTGATGGGTGAAAGTCGGTTTGGTTAGAATCAGTATTGGCTGCCACAGAGTCTTCTGCTGGTTAGTCAGTATTTGGTTTTGATAAAACGGAGCATAGTAAGGCTACGGAGTCGCTTCCCGACTCCTTCGCTAAATCTATGAGAGGGTATCGTTCCCAGATTTTTGGCTTTATCTCCTGGCAGGGTGGGGGAAAGAACAGTAAGGGCGGTTAGGTGTTCTTTAGGGGGTAAAGTATTGGAAATTTAGGAATCTTAGGAGAGGTTATCAGCCGATATGCAAGCCTATTCACAATATCTATTAATGATGCTCTATACTAAAGCCCTACCTCTTCAAAGGCCATTTATCTTAGCGCGCTTACTTACGTGCTCTGTATGGCTAGATTGCGGGCTTCTATCAAACTTAACTTACCGCTTACACCTTCCTGTATGCTGATCGATCTCTTGATGCTTGCCTGAGGAGATATATTTCACTTATATTTCACTTCCTGCCTTCCTTCTGACCCACCTAACATATGGGCCTCTTTCTTTCAAAGAATGGAGACAACCTATTGCTTTTACTCAAGACAGAGCCAGACCCCAGACATGATTTGAAGGGTTTGGGCTTGGACCACTTTAGACCTTTGCTATTTACCCTTTATATACCTGCTTGTAAGAAACTTTCTGGAGGATTGGTTCCTGAAAGTGTAAAGGGGAGGTATTGGTTAAGGCGGAATTCAAATTGTTGAATGTGGACAGGCGTACGTAAAGTGGTAATAGATAATTAGTATATTTATTCTCTTTTCTGTGGGACCATCTGGCCGATACCGGCAGCATCAAAATATGTTTTGCTTTACTCTATAAAATCTGGCACCCAACATCATCTGGACTCTATCGCTGATACCGTCCAGCAGCGAATAGATATCAGCAAGCGGCACATAATAAAATTGTATTAAATACACCTTTGCATACAACACATATGGTCACTTAAACTGGCAAGCAGAATAACCCCCCTCTATCAGTGTACCTCACATGGCTACATCATCCGTCCATTGGCCCGCCTCACATGAAAGCAATCAAGTGAGATATATAATTATTCTGTATGGTAATGATGGATCAGTTGGAACGCCCCACGCCATAAGATAATGGCAGGTGCAAATTGAGAATGCGTGAATGGCTCCGTAGTGCGTGAGCGCTGGGTACGCTAGGGGCCTTTCTAAGGGGTATTTATTGGCGTGTATGATCGTACGTGATAAGGGTAGTTATATCGGGACGTTAGATTGGGCCTCTTATTGGGGACGAAAGATCAAGTCCAGTAATAAATAGAGCTAATTTATATTCTCTGGATGGCTCCAATTTGAACGTGAGCTTTTCCATTCTACTCACCCTACACAGTAAGTAAGGTACAAAAGGCCACGATATTCGTTCACCCATTCACCTGCATACCCTCACCCGCAGACCCGTGCAATCCGCATTAAGTTCGCTTTCTGGTCAGTCCGAATTCCCCATTTCGCCCACACTCTCCCATTATACCATATTTAGGCATCCTTTCACATCCCCGCATTACATTCCCCATCATTCAGTCCGCCTGCCAAGTACACGTCACCTAGGAAGGCACAGTACGAATCACCCATTATTATGTTAAATCCCCAGTCTACCAGTCTCCCATCCATGCATCCATCCACGCTTCCAGTTATATCCGCATACACGCCTCGCATACATGCCATTCTCGCTTTCGCGCATCCCATCTGTACATACCTACATCTATGCATCCCAGAGCCGCTATAACAGTTTTGAACCAAGCTCTTTATTTAGGGCTATGTAGGACTCCTCCTCTTTATACAGGGCTCTTTAAACCAGGCTATTTTCGGCACGAGATGGATTAACCCGCCCAGCCAGATACTCTTCATTCATGAAGACACCAAGCCAGCAGCAATGCCAGTAGATTCATAGATCCCTGTAACCCATTTATTGAATAGCCCAGCCAGACAATGGGAGATCCCTACTTCTCATGTTAGTACCTCCCTTACCAACCTGACTTCAAACAACCATTGTATGGGCTTCACATGGGGAAGATATAGCATCCTATTACACATAAAATATTGAGGTATACAAGGCAGGTAATTCACCCTTTACTTACAAGAGCACGCTATCCACCGGATACTTTACTTCCTAGTCCCTTCAACCTAGGAGATTGAGTGATGCCCATATTGCTGAAGCCAGGAACACCTTCATACGGGAGTAACTATTCAAAAAGACCCTACCTTTGTTCCACACAATATATTCAACAGAGGACCTATATAGGTTGCCCTATACCACTTGGATTCATTAGGAGTCGGGTCGGATACTGCTATTCACCCTTCTATTATAAGCACCGGATTGATCCACCAAACTTACCCCTCGAATTTAACTGCTTTCAACCTAGGAAGGATATGGAGTTATCACTACCCATTGAATAATTACCCTTCGCTTTGAAGGAACTGAGGGATTGAGCCCTTACCTTATACCTATACCCATCACTTCATTTATATTAGTAGCTAGCCCTCTTTACAATGTTTCAAACGATCAGATGACATATCCAAGATATAATGTGGACCCTATATGTAGCTGAGAGCCTTACCAGAAAATACTCTAGATAATAAATCCAGATAAAGATGCAAGAGGGAAGGGTTGCCCCTTATAAACAAAGAGACAAGGGTAGGGTTGTTCAAATTTTCATGACAGGGGTAGTCCACATATAGAAGAACCTGAGCCTAAGGAATCTGATAAATTATTGAATCTGAGGTTGTTAGTCTAGACTTAGCTCATTATTTGAACAAGGCACATGTTTAAGTCCATCCAATTTATGGAGTTAATTAAAATGCCTCATCTGAGAGAGAAGAGTTTTATAAGGATATCCCTGTTATGTTACAAACAAGTTATCAACAAGGCAGAAACGGAGGTCCTTTGTCATCCGGAAAATTAACGCCTACTCTATAAGCATAACTTTATGCTAGATTCGGGGGCTTGTGCTAATGTCATGCCTTGGGTTGTAATTAACCAATTGGGTCGGATGGGAAATTAATAAAGCAAAGGTGCCGTGTCAAGATAATAGAGAGAGAGTGAAACGTGGGCTATTATTAAGTTATCCTACAGGAACATGGCCTATCAAGGTGGTATTTGCAAGTTAAAGTAAAGGGTGGCCTGAGATATATTAAGTAATAAAAGATGGCCTTTCCTTATGGCCCGGTAATTGAGTGGCTCTGCCCCGAGCCCAAAGAAAAGTGTCTCAAGGCCCTCGATCTCCCGGGGCACAATAAAGTGAGCAAATTCGGGCGTAAGCAATCCACCCATCTGGGTGGTAGCGTCCATCAATCAATCGATCAATCAATGAGATTCAATTCTTCAATCTAGATCTGAGGGCATCTGCCAAAGGTAGTATCCCCCTGGCCAGCCAAAGTGATCCTGGCTAATCTAAAGAAACGTTATGAAATGTCACTTTGTAGTAAGAATAAATAAATTTAGCCCCCCCATGAGTCTAATAATAATACTAATAACCCCCTTAAAAGAGGATTTAACGTAATAAGAATGCCAAGAGCGTTTTGTATAATGAATTTACCCAATTTACAAGGTCTTTAAAGTCTCCATTATTGTAAAAAGAAAGAGAGAGCAAAGAGGTTAAGAGCTAAAGCGAAGAAGTCCCTTAAGCGTAAGCAAAGAAGCTAGATAGTTTTTTCATATTAAAAAAAAATAGATAGAGTAGCGTCCGTTGCATCCTCTTGCGATCCTTGGTTACCTAGGCTAGTCCCAAGGAGTTTCTGGCAGTTCCAAAGGAAGGATAGGCTGGAGGGAGGGATGAGGTTCCAAAGGCGTAGTTCAGATGCAAGGTTCCCAGGGATGGTCAAAAGGAGGTTATATAGTTTCTAGGGCATAGGTTTAAAAGGCTATTATTCCCAAGGCAGTATGGCCCAGTTTCAGTAGGTTGCCAAGGAAGAGGTTAAAAGTTATATTCAAAAGTCTGATTTCCAAGGGCAATAGGTATGAGGTTACCAAGTGCCACCAAAGGCTTCTTAGGTCAGATGCAATGGTTCCAAAGGGAGAGTTTCAGGAAGGTACCAAGTAAGCAGTAAGGCAGAAGTGTTAGGTCTCGAGGGCGCAGTGTCTCAGTGCGGCGGGTCCGTTCAGCCCTTACCGGTCAGTGGAAAGACCATTATTGGTCCGGTCATAGGTAAAATGGTAATGCATATATTGTAAGTTCATTTCAAGGGTTTCTAAAAGGTCCAGGCAGGTATCTATCCGTTCCGGCTTGAAAAGCTATGGGTCCGTCTCGACTTAAATTACTTCGTCCTTCATCCGTCCCGACTTTTGTCTATCCCTTTGATCAACTTCCTCATCAATATGGCCGCTCCGATACGGCCAGCAGCATCAGCAGAAGAATAAGTTCTCTATCCGTGCTGACTTGGTGGATAAACTAAATAATCTTTTTTGTCTGATCAATTTTCTCGGATTTGAGGTTCCTATTACCTTACGTAAATATACCCTTTCATTTAGAAGTTAGGGTCTGAGTGCTCAACTGCGGAGGAAAAACTCAAATTGTTAGGGGAATCTATACCCCAATCATAGTCGGAGGTGTAAACTAAAAACCCTTCCTTTTGATGCAGCATGCTTAAAAAAAAAGTTTCATCTAAGAGGCATTATTATCACTTTACTTGGTGTCCATGGCCTATCAAGGGTTCACTCGGAGCATACCTTTCTTTGTTCACACGGCGAATGAAGGCCGGGTGCAGGAAGTAAGAAGGGGTTCTATCAGAATAATAGGAGCTGTCAGCGGGCTGCACGAGTTAGATAGACAGTGATTAATCCCATTCCTTCTGGGCAGGCAGGGCCAATAGCTTGCAAAAGGTATGGGATAGGGAAAAATGAAGGCTACACAAAAAGGGGTAAAGAGGGTATACCTCCGACTATGAGTGGGGGGTCAGAGTCCTTATCCTTTCCTCAACAAGCTCACAAACTAAATACTTTCCTTTAAGTCCAATAAATAACTCCTTCTAGCGAGGAAAGAAAGAAGCCAGCCAAGAACTCAGCTAATGAAGAAAGATGCACATAAATACTGGCTTTTCACCCACGTATGATCAGGCTGGCCTTTCACCCCCACATATGATTAGGCTGGCCTTTCACCCCTACGTATGATCGATCGGTTTTCACCCCCACGTATAAATAGTCCTTTCAGTCCAATTCATATAGCTATGAAAGGACTTACTGTATGAAGGAAATAACTGTATGGATAAGGTAAGGAAATTAGAAAGGAAGGAATGAGGAAGGAAAGCCAGAACGAACGAGACCCTAATTGTGGGAACTTGTTCACCTGGAGCATGCAGGGGCATTATTATATATATATATATTGTAACCTCACCAGAAGCCTTCATCACCATAAGCCTCACCAAGTACAACAGAAGGAAGGAGCCATAAGCCTAATACAACAAGCCCCACCAAGTACAACAAGTGATTGATCAATTTGATTTATTGCCAGTTTAAAGGAGTGGTCCCACGGACGGAGCCCGCAGATATAAAACCAACAGTGGGATGTACAGACGTGTTGCCGGAACGGGGCTATGCACTTTAAACGAACAGCTTATTTTACTTCTCCGTTTGAATGACTTTTTGCTTTTTTTTATTTGAATGGCTTATGTGAACAGCTTTCACGGCTTTATGTGAAGGGCTTCTGTGTGTTAATGGCTTCTGTTTGCTGTGATGTGAACGGATTCTACGGTGCTGTCAATGGCACGTGTCCCACCGGAAAAAAATAGCCGTGCTTTTTACTTACTAGCATATCGAGCCATGTTATCACCGGAAAAACGAGATTTCTAAAGAAATGATGGAATACCTGAAATCAATTAATATCTATACAAGAATCTATACATATCTATAAATCCATATATCTCCGCATCGACTGCTACTGAGCAGCTTCCTTTCCCAAAAGAATAGCACAATAAAAAGACTTATAAAGAAGATCATCATCCGTATCAAACTGGCAGAGTCAGATGGTTAAATAAAAAAAAACTTAACGACGGTTCATTGCATGGCAAGCAAGGGGCGGCTATAGGAGGTCCAAACCAATTACATTAACATTTATCAGTCTATAACCTACTTTTCATCATATTGGGCTTTAACTCTAAGCTTAAGACTAAGGCTTGTCTCTGGAGCTAGTACCAAAATTATTAAGCCTTAGGGGTCCTACAGAAGGCTTGAACTCGCTGCTTAAATTAAAAGATAAAGGTGATATCATCACATGAAGATTATCTAGAGTATGAATGGACCCTATTCAGATGGTAAATTCACGAATGAAAAGGAGAAGAAAACTCTGGATAAGCCCCACCCATTATTATTCTTACTTTGCCCGATTCATTATAGATAGGTCACTTGCTTTGTCCAAACGTTCTCCACCCGCCTGGCCTCCACTCACTGGAAAGCTGCCCTATTAAAAGGCCCGCATGGATGATAGTTTGAAACTCCCCACTTCCTTATTTATACCATTATAAATCCTCCCTCCTATTTCATTTCCTACTAATTAGGGATGTTACGTCCTCACTCAACTATCATATTTAAGCCTAAGAATTGAGCTATAGCTTCTTAATTAATTTGAAAAGCTAAGCTAGCTTTCCTTTCCCCTTATTAAATAGTAGGGTAGTTTATTATATTATGGGCCGGTAATCACAGCTACAGCTTTTGGTCTGGCTAATCTATCTTACTATCTTATATTAAGGAGGGAACCCGGGACTTTCATTTTTGGACTCCCCCTATATAAGGCAAGATAGGCATACCCATGGCAAGAAGGGTACGGCTTCATCTTCTCTTTCTTCCTCTCGAACTCATATTACTCAAACCACGCGGATAGAGGAGAGGGCCATTTTCATGCAACTGAGCGTTAAAAATTATGTTGATGTATAAAGTGGTAAGATTAATCTGGTCTGTAAAAGGTGTATCAGGTGGATTTTCCAGTAATAGATTGGGCCTTTGCCGTCCTTTCCCACACATCCTCCAAATTAACCTCCTCAAATGACTTTTAATATTGTTCAAATGCATGTCTGAAATCCATCTGGGTCTCAATTTGATGGCTATAACATGAGGTCTCACCCTTGCAAACACTTAATAAAATGGGCCATAGTTCGCGTTCGTTCCAAGTGGTGTTTCTGAATCAAAAGGGAATTTGTTCCATCCGGGATCTAAAAGGCGGCTCTTTTCTGGCTATAAAAAAGCTATAAAATGAGTCTCGATTTCAAGCTATCCATCCTCTTCCCTTTCCTCTCCGCTCTTATTCCCTTTTCCCTCTGTTCTTAGGTTAAACCTGACACCCTTTATGCCTGTTTCTCTTCCTTTGGCTTCGCCGCCCTCGATAACACACCTGTCCTTCTTATTGGACTTCGCTCTGAACACTTACTCACTCACTCATGGCTGTTCGGTCCCCGGAGGGTACTCATGGTTCTAACAATATACTAATCCCAGTTTATTCTACCAATCAATCCTAATCCTAATCATCCCAGGTATAATAGCATAACTATAACCTTGTTTCTCTCCTTTCTTCTGTGATTCCTACCGAACGTGGTAGGTAGGCTCTCCTATGGCTTTATTATTGGGACCTCCCGCCAACCGAACTCGCCTGAGCAACTCCTCCTGCTCGAAAGAACGTTAAGAGAATGAAGAGAATGTTAAGAGAACATCATTAATACTTCAATACTTCCCGACTTGCCATTCCTTCCTCTGGGAGGTTTCAATTTCAATTCATCCTCGAATCAAACTTCTAATTAAATATATCTTAATAACGTGTTGAAATAAAGATATGTTTATGGATCAACTGGTATGATTAGGCATCCGGTATCTCCACGTTAATTTGAAGGGCCTATATTGTATGAATTTATAATCTGTGTTTGGAAACCTCAATTGGCAGATAGGATTCCTCAATGGTTGCTGGGAGGATTTTATAAATAATAAATAAGAAGGTATAGTATAGGTTTAGTGATTCAGATGCAGTTAATAGATAGGTAATACCCTTCTTTATTTAGGTAAGACCATTCCTTCCTTATTTCTATTCCATGTTCTATTTTATATGAGCCTATATTATAGAAATAATAAGTATAAGTAAGTATACCCTAGGAGGAAAAATAGTAAGTACAACCTAGGTATGCCCCCTCCTTCCTTGTTGTGTTGGAGAGTTGGGTTGGAGGTTGGTTGGAGGTTGCTCGAAAACAGAGCTCAAGGTATTTGGTTGGTGTTAAGCGGTAGGCAGTTCGAGTCGAGGGGGGGTACTGCCGTTGAGCGATAGCGAGCCCCCGAGACTATATTTCTTTTCAGAGCACCCAGGCCAAGGTAAAATAAGTAAAACCTCTGGTAGTCCATCTGAGGGCGAGCGGGAAAGGGTAGCGTAGCACCGTAGTGTAGCGTATAGGAGGACTTTACCAGATTATACCGGGTGCGCCAGTGTGTTCCTTTCTGTCCCGCAAACATGGAATAACACGCACACCCAATAAAATAACCACTTGTTCTGATCCTAACCAGCAGGACTGACGTGAGTTCCCTCCAAATAATTTTTTTTTTTATTTTATTGCCAGCACCCCGATTTCAATTCCTTCCTCCAGCCAACCGAAACATTTTTATTATATACGTAATATAAGTAACTGCCCTACCCCACGATGACAGCTAACGCTCTCCAACGAAGCAATAGTGGTATGATCGGTGTAAGGTCCCTGCCCGTAAGACTGTACTGGGGATGTTACTTTTCGCCTGCCTGCAATGAGGAACCTGCGTATAGCTGAATGCACGGTATAAGAGTCTGAAGGCACTGTGGCGAATAGAGCACGACGGTAATAACTGGGCAAGCAAGCCCGCTGAAAGAGCTTTGCCCAGATGGAGAGGAGGTTACTCTAGCTGCCCCAGCCATCTAAAAACAGGAGTCCCGCCTATTTGATGCCGCCTATCTCTCTAGAGGTTATGACTTGCCCAGCATATTTAAAATATCCGGTAGGGCTTCCCGCCTACTGGATTAATTTAAGTGTCACCTGCTGCTAACAACAACATGTTATCTTCCCCACCCTTGCCCCTAGAGCTTGCTTACCTTCACTTTGAGATCTTACCAGCTTGGCTTGGGCACTTATAAAACCTTTTTGCGATAGGTAGGAGGGTCTAATCCTCAAATGATTAATCCTCATATGTAACGGTTCGTCATTGCAGCCACCAGTCGAGGTAGGAACGTGTGTTCTGTAGCGATAAGTTTAATGCAGGGGTACGGTACTAGATTCTCTCGGGTATGGATTAAACGGGTGGTCCTTCTATCATCTGGTGGGAACTTGGTTTCTCTCATCAATCTCGTTCGAGTGATGAGCAACTTTTCCTGTCGTCTGTTGGTAAGTATTTCTTCTCTGCGGTAAGGACTTCTCACACGTATGATGGGTGAAATACTAATCTATTCTGGTCACATCTTCGGGCCAGCAGCATCAGCTGAAGAATCAGTTCTCTATCCGTGCCTCCTTGGTGGGTAAACTAAATATCTTCCTGTTGTAAACATTTCATTGATATGCTCTATGCAAATTAAATTCTATATGGCTAAGAATGTAGTTATGCATGGCTACTGCAAGACCGGCTTGCAATGACTACTGTCTTACAATGACTGGTGGTTGGCTATGAAGGGGGAATCCTAAAATAGCTAATCAACGTAAGTAACAGCATGTATTCTATCAACTAGTGGACGTGAACTTGCTTGTTGGACTTGGTGGATATGATCGGCAATACTCGACTACGGCAATGACCTTCTGGCAATTGGTTGACCCTATGGCAACGACCTCCTGACTATGAGACTGTATAAGAGAAACTATGACCTTCTGTCTCTGACCGGCTTACAATGCCTGGCTCTCGGCAATGAAAACTGGCTATAAGCAATGACCCTCTGTCTGTCTATGATCAGCTATGTCAGGAGCTTTTTTTGTAATTCGGATTGAGATGTCCTATAAGTAGCTGTAGTACCTAATGTTGCATATACGTAAGTGAGGTAGGACTGTGTGTTTGGTAGCGGTAGAGGGTCAAGGTATAGTTCGAGGGTCGAGGTATGGCTGCTATGGTCTAGGTTTCTTGGTTAGGTATCCTGGCTAGTCCTCATTTGTCCGTCCGTTGTAACCCCTATAAGAAGACAATAAGTATAAATACACAAAAAATAAAAACACAAAAAGAAAGATAAAAAGCCCAACCCGCTTCCCTGACTGGCATTCTTCCTTTCCTAGCATGAATGGAACTATATGTCTGTCGAGATGATCCATGATCCAGCCTCAACGGGTGCATCATAAGTAATGCATTATAAATGAAATGTAGAGCTCCTGCTCTGTAGCGCTCAGCCCCGGCCAGGTGGGACCTTTTCTTTTATAGCAGTAAGTGAGGTCGATGGATTTCCGTATAGGTCTAGGTTGGGGCTATGGTTCTGCCTATTTATAGAGAAAGTTTCTGGAATGCCAATCTTCGGTCATATAAAATCATTTTGAGTATGCCCGGATTTATATGCTTCATATCCCGAGTTTAATCTAAACGAAAACGGCAAATGCAAAGATTTTCAAAGTCGCTCCGGTACCCAAACTTTTTGCCTGTTCCCAACCTGGTGGGGTGGTGCTTCAGATGGTAGCGTATCTTTTCAATTAAGTTTATATTTAGGTGGGGCACCTCCTTTCTCTCGGCAGTTCTTATGTGGGGAGTTTAATTCGTCCGTCCGTTGGACCTGAATCGTAGCACCGTCCCGTTCCTCCATAATAGCGTACCGTCCATGTTGGGAACTCCATAATCAATCAATTACTTGAAAGGAAAGGATATAGAAGTGAAAGCGTATCCAATTTATAATAGCAACAAGTGCTAATGAAAAATAGTTGAATTGGTAAACTCTAGAAAGAGGCGCTTCATTGTATTGAACAAATCACATTTATAGTGCTGCTATTGAAAGGGAAGGTCATTGAGAGAGAAGGTCAGGACCGAGTGCTTCCCGCCTCGGGACCTTGGCAGAACGCTTCGCTCGACAAAACCAATCACCTAACGGAACATCTGAACGCGTGGGGACATCCCTGGTCACCCTCACTACACACCCCTACCTGGCACCCTTCGTTTTACAGTGAACCCATAAAAAAACAGCGAACAGTGAACCTAAAGTCCACAGTTAACCAACTATATTAAAACTATAGCTTTAATAAACCGATGGCTATAGATAGCTTTAACAAGTAAGTATAACGACCAAGTGCAAACAACTAAGTGCTGCTTTACCTAGTATTATAACCAAGTTCAGCTTTACGAACTAAAGCTAGCTAGGAAGCTGGTTGAACCCGTGAAACTAAGAAGACCAGTATTTTCACGATAAGGTGGCCTTCATTAAAGTGGAAATACTGGTAAATGGTAAATTGTAGAGTGCAAACATGGCATATCAGAATTAGGGGCCCTAAAAAGGAGAGGAGGCATATGAAATAAGGGCAAGACCTATTGGTTATACTAGATGCCTTAACACTGGTATTTTCATGGGTGACAGGGTGGCGTTGCCCCATTGAATGAAAGCTCGGCTCGAGGAAAGAAACGAAATAAAGAAGGAATATCGGGGTTTAAGTAAATTGAGATAATTTTGGTCTTTTCGCCACTTTTTCTGTTCCCGTACACTCAACAACAACAACTAGGGGAGTCTCGCTTTCTCTGTTCAACATAGATAAATTTTTATGTAAAAAAAGGATAGGTACGTGAGTGCCGGAACTCACTCTACTAGTGAAACAGCAGGGTCTTCTCAGCCAGACTATTAGCCATATTAAAATTCAATTGAGTAAGTTCAATTGATCCCACTTAGTTTTGTAAAACTACGTCGTTGTTTCCGTAAGCTCTGCTACTAATTGCTTTAGTCCATCCAACACTAGCATATATAAGTCCCATACTTATTAATAGGGGGACTACCTTAGTCCATGCTGCATTGAATTAAGTTCCATTGCCATTTTGTGTATGGTCGTCGATGCAGGGACTACAACGTTATTGCACAACTTCTTCCAATTCAATGTTATTTTCACAATTCAACTTCTTTTTTTAGGGTTGGGATAACCCAATCCTCCTCCCATCATCGGGGAAAGAAAAGGACTTGTCTTATTTAGCCTTATTTAGTAAGAATTCCATTTCCTGAAGTTTATATAATTAATATACTAGAGATCATCTCTACGTTTACCTTTTCCATTTAATTAAACTGGACATGACAAACACTTGCCAATAATAGCCAGGAGGTTGTGCCACCAGCCGGTCAGCCAATAGGTATCGTCATTAGTCTCCATTCTTTGAAAAAGGAAATAAAGAGGAAACACTACTACTTACAGGGAATGCCCCAGCTCCTCCTATCCTAAAAAGATTGGTTTCCATGGGACTTACTCTATAGACAACTTACTCTAAGGAGGGTGGAAAAAGAAAGGGGCCCAATCCATACTACTAGAGATCAAGGCAAGTTAAAAGTTCATTTCTCTATCCCTTGGGAACTAAGTAAGGCAAGACTAAAGCTATCTTTATTACCCTACCCATTGCTTAAACATCGGGAGATGAGAAGTTGGTTGGATTGTTCTTTATTGCACTTTCACTCTGGGAGTAAGGAAGTAAGGAGGAGCCGGGCGGGGTAGGTACTACGTCCTTTCCAGTGGGGCATCGGAACTAACTCTAGTTAAACAGCAGCAGGGCTCCTCTTTCTTTCTTAAGGGCAGGTTTCAACAACACCCAACTCTTCTCATATGGTGGTGAGAGCATTACCAATAAGAAGAGTCATTCATTGTATCAAGAGGTTCCGCTGTGGTTGGGGTGGGACCAGACCACAACAGGTTGGGTGCAGGCCAGTTTGCTTGGTACTTCTGATAGGACTTCTCTGATAGGAAAGGAAAACCTTCTTTCATTCGCTTGTTTTGTCTACTGTTTCAATCTCCTATTTTTGGGGGACGATTCTCTATCTATCCCCCGGGTAAGTAAAGTTGAGTTTTTTATTAAGCCAGTGTCTCATCCACCACATCATTGTCATAGGGTCCCCTTGCCATAAGCTGTCCCATAAGCTGTCAGTCATAGCGGGGCGCGGCTGCTCCCGGGCTGCGAGCTAGCTGGTAATTATTGTTTCTTCAGTTAATGGCTTCTTCTATCTATGGGGTTTATTCCTAAGTCACACTTCATTTGGATGGTTTCGAGGAATCAATCAGGGCACATAAATGCCTTTTTATAACTGAACATAGGCCCTTTCAGGACTCGCTCGCATATATACTTTAACTTTTCCCATTTCAATAGGAGGTGGTATTTATGCACTCATTTAAAACCCCCCTTCTCTTTCCCAGTCTTTCCCACTGAGGTTCCACAACCAACCGAGAGGAGAGAGGTTATACACAACTGATAGGGTAAGGTGGTAGGGTAGAGGACACTATCAGGTGAGGTGTGAGTTAGGCCGGCATTGACAGAAGGTCATTTCCAGTGGTTTTACAAGAAATCATTGCCTCAAGGCAGTCTGCCGATAGTCAGTAGGGAAATAAGGTCTCAGTAAGTGCCAAGGAGTTCCATTGCTAGCCGGTCAGCCAATAGTAGCCACCAGTGTCTCATTCTCTTTCTTTAGGGCAGGCTCCCTTACGACAACCAATTTTTATCGTCTGGGAGGCATTCATTAGCTGGATGGACTTGCCTTAACGCTGCCTTTGCAGTAGCTTCCGAGTAGAACTACTTACTAGTGCGTAAGGTACTACTTATAGAGCTGTATAGAAAGTACTACTTCTCATATAAGCCGCAAGTTGGAGTTGTTTGGTCGAATACTCCTGCTGGTTATGCCAGTTCTGCCGCTGGGACTTATGCTGCTGTTATCGATCTATCTTCCCACCTGCCTCTTAGATTGGTTACTGATCCTACCGCCTACCTGATCATTTATATCTTACTCCTCGACGATCTACCTAACGAACTCTCCCACACATCCCTAGCACCATCGTTACATTGATAACAGCAGCATTAGTCCTCCCATCAGCAGTAGTCCCAGCAGAATCATAATCAGATTATTATTGGGTAATAAGAGCGAACAAGACAACGACTCCCTCAACGACTCCCTCAACGACTCCCTCCTGGTCTGTAACCAAAAAATAGAAGGTTTATAAATGTGGATCTAGATTAGTAGCAGAGCTTACGGAAACAACGACGTAGTTTTACAAAACTAAGTGGGATCAATTGAACTTACTCAATTGAATTTTAATATGGCTAATAGTCTGGCTGAGCGGATAACACACATAAAATAATACCTTCCTGGGATTGGGTGAGTTACTTGGGCAGTTTCCTTACGCGGACTTGGCAGGTGTCGGTGGGAAGTGAATCGTTCGTCCGTGGGACCCGCTTATGAAATTGTGAATAAGTAATCTGTTTCCGGTGGAACGCCTTTCTTGTAAGATGATGGATCATTTATTCAATTTGCATTATATAAATTATTATGCTCAGAAACTTCTCCAAGTGCATCATTAAATAATATCGTGATCGGTTCCAAACCATCCAAGAATAAATCAAAGAATAAATGCTCCATTGTGTTCCAAAACTGACAATAATAACTTGGTTCAAAGAAATCCAAGAAAAATCCATTCATTAATGGGTACGAGAGCTGGGTAATTGAGGGTACCTGCTATTGGCAGAAGATTCAGTTGTAAATTGTCTCTCCATAATACTAATCAGTGTATATAATCCAACCGCTTGTGTTTCCCGTTCGTTGTTGGCGCAGGTGCGGGCTGACTGAATGGCGGGAATGCGGGGATGGATATTGGGGAATGCGGACTGGATGATGCGGATTGGTTCCTGAAAGAAGCGTACCAGGCTTTCCTGGAGTGTACTGGGAGGCTACTGAAAGAGGAATATGGAATCACCATAGCCATTGTTATTTGTTCATCGCCATCGCTATTGCCAACGCCAATCAACGTCGAACTCGCGACATGCATCATATAAAAATAAAGCGGATATCGTACGTACCTCATTGTGTAAGCTCAAGCATCGAACCTGCATCGTGTAACCCTCATCTTGCGGAACCCTCATTTCACTTGCCTAATTGTGGAACCTAATAATGTATCGTGTCCTGATCGTATTGTGTCATCAACATAATTGTGTAACCTCGTCGGTAAACTAACCTCCTCATCGGTAACACCATCATTGAGTACAAGCACCAACGAGTAGTACCGGCCATTGAGTACCCGCATAGAGTACAAGCCATAGAGTACTAGCACAGACTCTTGGATTGAGTCCCTCCCGGCGGCATCGAGTATCGGGATCAAATGCATTTAAACCTGCTGTAATTGAGTGATCAACTGCATTAACTAGTGGCTAGCGGGTCGTAACCTCCCGGAATGAGGGTATTATTTTATTGGCAGTGACAGGAAGTGACCGGTGCCAATGAGTAGCAGCATCAAGTGCATCAATAGTATCGACAACATCGAGTACATCGACTCTTGGGATATCCCCTACCGGCATTGAGTAGCATCACATCAAGTATAAACATATACTCCAGGCATCGACACTTGGCAAAGAGTCCTGGCAGTGCATTGGAAACCTGGCAGCATTGAATATAGAGTACCAACATATACTCTGGGATCAACTCTTGTATCGAATATAGGCTAAGACTACTGTATCGTCACCTGTATATAACCTACCTGCTAGCATCAACACGCCACCTGGATTGAACCCTTAAATTGAAACTGGCATGGCCGCGAGTACCCATAATAATAAATAAATGCATAACCAGCAAGTACCAAGAATGCATGGACACCTGGATCATCGACGGCATTTAGTACCTTCATCGACTCTTGGTGGCTCTCCTCTCCTATCAGCATACAGTAAATGCGCCTCCCTGTAGCAAAACTGTTCCGGTGGGTAATGAGGGGCGAGGATACAAGCCACTCGACAGGGAGAGAGTCTTTATGAAGGCTGGCAATGAGGGGCTATGTGAGGTCCTCATTGTGAGGTGCTCTATATGTGCAGGTGCTTTAGGAACTCTGTGTTGCGTTATACGTAAGTGAGGTTGCACCATGTGTTTTTATCTATCGATTGAGACCTGCCTGCCCAGATACTCCGACCTACGAGAATACTTTTACTGCAAATATTTACCTGCTTTCTTTGATTGAACTTCTGCCCACCTTCTGAAACACCTGGTTTCTCTTTTTTATGTTGGTGCACCCCCGGTTGAAGAACTAGCCTTGTTTCTTGGAAACTCACGCAGTTCACCAAAAGCCAATTGATCAAATCAACCAGTTACCAATAATGAGCAAGCAGTGTGTAACCTCAAGTACAAAGTTATAATTACACCCTATGGAATAAATCACCCGCCCGACGACGAATAAAGAAAACGCCTGACGAAGGAAGCTTGGCGCGAGAGCTGGTCGAATACGAAGACTAGTCCGTGATGTTAGAATGTGTGACGAGACAATGGCTAGATTATACCAACGACCAAGTGCTGCTTTATAAACTGTTGGGCTAGACATGTGTGTGTGTGGCTATATAGAACGCGTGGCTATAACGTGAGGCAAGGGGCTAGACGAATCCAAAACAACTAAGTAAACCCCCCCTAACGGGGCGGGGTGGACAGAAGATTTATTTATAAAACGAACCTACCTGCTGTGAGCGACACCATCACATGCAGTCATTGAACTACATATGAGAGAGATTACCTATAGTTCCACCCTAAGATAAGAGATTGAGTCTAGTTGCCAGACGACATAGAAGTACGCCAGACGATAAAAGAGAAGTTTCCCTATGTTCCCAACATACAATAGAGAAGTTCCCATCATAGGTAGATAGATGTGCCCCCCCCGCCTTAGTTGAAGATCATACGCCATTAATAGCCCATAAGCACCTTACATATCCAGTAAAAGCCAGTCATATAAATACAGCCATATACATATCAGCCATAACAGCCATATCACAAGAAGCACCAGACATAGCCAGAGATCATAGCTGATCATAGGCAGCAGTTGTCGGAGCCATACAGTCAAAGGCATACAGCCATACCCTGATGTTTCAGGTGTTACTACAGCGCGCACTAAAATGTCCTTTCTTTTAAAGGAATAGGGGAGGGAAATATACCATCGCCCCTTTCACTAGCAAATTTTCCAACCGGATAAGTTTTATAGGTCTTTAATCCCACCCAGTTAGCCTCAATTTACCTTGAGATAAAGCAGTTGTTTGTGGAACGCCTATACCGGGCCCCTATACATTGATCCTTTACCTATACCTTTACCTCTATGGAAATCCCTCTACCTCTCTACGAAACATGCTTATTGAATCAACCGGGGCGGGAATGGAGCCCGGAATAATAAATGAGTGAACAGGCCAGGCCGAACAGACAATATACCTCCTCGACCTTGGCACCGATCGAAATAGCCCAACCTGGGCATACTGAGTTGCACAGACAGAGAACCCGTTCACACATTGCACAGGCCTGGAAACCACCTTTGAGTCTATAACAAAAAAGAAGTTAACCCATGATACCAAGCACACATTTTCCCTATATATACACGAAATGAAATAGATGGAATTCCTATGTTGTCACCGAACGAGACACAACGTTCACTGAAAGCACGAAGTTATTGAATCACCTAGTTTCCAACAATGCACAGTGAGGCTTAAATCCTTTGTCTGGAATTACAATGAACCTATAATATATAGCACCCAACTCCATCGAGACACGGATCGATATTAAGAAGTTAGTTACCTCCCCTCCCTCTCCCTTCCCCTCTCCATGTTGCCATCGTAGCTTTGCCATCCCCCCTCCCTATCTCTATATTAATTCAATGAAAATAAAAAATTCAATGAAGATGCAACTTTCAAGTGCATTAAAAACTATGTGAATTACCATTCACCCGTCGATAAGAATCATAACAAATGCGATAGCAAATAGCATGATGTACCAGATAATGATAAGGATAAAAGCAAATGCGAGTATCAATTAAGATACGAGTAGCCAGTGAGTTACAAGTATCAATTAAGGTACGAGTAGCCCGTAATATACAAGTGTATCTGCTCAGCTGCACTGACGATATTACACGAATTTATTTGTCTAACGCCCTCACTTTCTTAGAAGGGTTGATGTGAATAATAAAGTATTTTAATATCTCAACCTATATATATCTATAAATATATCTCTCCATTACAACATAAGTAATATTATTTGTCCGTCCGTAGTAGCGTCCCACCCCTGAAATATGTTGTCCGTTGTACTGCGCCCCGAAATATGCCATTATATAATAAACTTATTTAATCAGATGAGTATGCAAGCCCAGTATCCCATCCCAAGTAGCCCTGTCGAGGTAGTAACTCGGTGTTCTGTGGGTAAGGGTAAAGGTTGAGGGCAGAGGGTATAAGGATATGGTTCAGTGACCAGCTCCTTATCGAGACTACTTGCGATGAAAACCTACTTCCTCCCCCTCCTAATGAGATATATATTGGCAAAACCTCCTGTTGCCATGCCAACTTGGCTCAATTTATCTCATCTGTTGGGAACATGGGTAACATAATCTCTCTTGTTTGGTTCATCATAAAGCCAGCAAGCAGCAATAGATCAATCAATTCACTGTGGGCTGTTTGAGTATTATGCATATGCCACCTTTATGTACTTACCATATTGATAGGAAATTTATTGCTTTTCTTTCCGAGGACGAGGATGCGTTCACACTCTCTATCATAACATGCCACTTTAAGAACTTACCAAAAAGGGAGGCTTTAAACTAACTGGGTTTGGGATGCTGCTTTGCCAGAATCAAATTATATCTGCTCATCTTGGATCTTTGTTATATAGGCTGTCAACGCATTGACGGATGTTGGCAGGGTTCACGAACACCCAGCTGATTTTAATTCACGAAAACGGCCCGTTGCCATCCAGGGCACCTAAGACCCAGCACTTGGAATTGTTGATTCAGCTCTCAAAACTCAGTCACGAGTCAGCAAATGATTTATATAAATCTTCAATAGCCCTAGAAAAGACTGCATAACACCCTTCTTATTATGTTAGAAAGCATCCTAGGTGTTCATCAGTGTTCTGAAAGCAAGCAATTGATAACCTTTATTATAATAGTAGGGCGCTCTCCTATATATAGTAAGTAACCCAAAAAACATTTATAACCTGCTCAAGAATAGGCGTAAACATAATAAAATAATTCAGTTTACTAATACACGTATATTATAGTGGCAGACCCAGGCGCATAGGATATAACAATATCCCCTTCTCCAAAAGAAATTCCATAGTCATGTATTCCCCTTTTTCATCCGCCCACAACAGACAATACGGTGGGGGGACCCCCTTAACCCCTCCTATCCTGGACAAATACCAAGATGACTAACCTTATTTACCAGCCAAAGAATGGAGTTCTGTTCGGTAAAACTCTGTCCCCATGACTTACCGATATGGAACTAAGTGTATAGAATAAGATAGTGTCAGGCTTATTTACATGGACTAATGCAATAGACTAAAGGAACTAAGGAAGACCTTAAGGCAGCTTTAGTTCTGACACTACAGCTACAGCAGCTTAAGACAACACAAATCTATGCAAGTGGAACCCCATCAACCACTACACTATAAAAACGTCAGGAAATGGTCTAGTTCAGATTCAATTAGCTTTTTACTATTTCTCTTTCTCTTTTTCAAAGAATGTGAGGACAACGAGGCTTTCACTTGGATTGAACTCGGAGGGCATGAATGCCATAGATGACAAATTTTTATGCTACGGAATGAGTGAGACTGGCTGGCTATTACCTCGTGTCAAAACTTCCTGACTATCGTGGACCCGTAGGCTACTGTTTCTTGGTTGTCCTACCTTCTTCTGGCATCAACCATAGATTACAAGTTCTATAGAGGTATGGCATCTATGAACCATTTAAAGGGGCCTTTCACCCAAAACCTATGGAGTTTATTGTTGCTAAACCTAGTGCTGAAGCCAGGAAGGAATATAAGTAGAGTAAAAAATTATGATAATACCTTACCTTGTTTCCAACCCAACCACCTGCAATAACTAGCACCTGGTAGTCCTAGATCACGAAATGCACTTAGTGTAGTGAGTCAGGAATGCTATGAACCCCTTCCCTTATAAGCACCGGATGGATTGTTGATTATACGAGGACTTTCGTACCTTGCTCCCCCAATTGCTGGCGTATCAAGTCCTTCCTGGATGGGTAACGCCATCTTCCCACTATTCAATTTTCCACTCCGTGTATTATGAAAATACGCCTCTTTCGGGTTGACCCGAGCAACCCAACCTGGGTGTCAGCTCCCCTATTGCTAAGTTTGAAGAACACTCTAAGCCCAAAATATCCGGCCAGCCATATAGACCTTTTCAGTTTCGAGGACCACGCTCACCTCCTACATTTATACCAGCTCAAGTCCTTTGCATTCCGTGCCTTTAAGTTCCCCTTATACATTATTTGCAATCCAATTACGCGATCAGGACCACACAACATTGAAATCACCACAGTGATTTATATTATATATAATATTACTTGGAAGGAAAACTAAATGCGGTTCGAGTTGAGTTGATTGCTTGGCTGGCCTTGTCACCAAAAAATAATGAAAAGCAAGCCGGCAGTAGGTACTTTAATTGACGCGACGCCTGATAAGGAAGAAGATCATTCCAGGGTTAGAATACCCGGTGTCGTGACCTACTAACTTAAAAACTAAATGACCTTTAGCAAAATTCCAAGATCTTGTTCCCAAACTCTGGCTGGGGCAGGGGGGACATAATTAGTCGTCCCCCACATAAGTTCGTGGGTTAATGTTTACTCTCGTAACAACATAAAGATTAAAATACCTAATAATACCTCTATCTGGAGTACAATCAATATATTACCTATGAGGAGTTAATATAGGATGTTCGTGTGGGACAGTAAGGTAAGTCTTAGGTAAGTCTGGTCCCGTCCTGCCGATGCTTCTAAGAGGGTTGTAATGGTGGTACCTCCTAAGCTGATAGTTATAAAGGTGCTAGTTTTTAAGATGGACGACAGATAGTGAAGAAACACTGCATAAGTAAGGGGGATAAGGGTAAGGGACGAAGTGATCCGTATGCGTAAATGCAGTGGAGGGTATATAACATGGGATTTAAAGAATGAAAACGATGTAAAACCATTTATACTATAACGAACGAGCAGCATGGGCGAGCGGAGCAAGGGGCCCCCTTCCCTTATGATATGGGCAAGCCCCCGGTATTTCAATCTCTCCATAATTGCGTAAGTAAAAGCATCCGACCAGTTGGTTTTCCTACTCCTATCCGGCCCGGTCGATAGGGTTTGTTACCTCACCCCCTTTGGTCTCGCGGGTTCGTTACCTCACCCCTCTCGTTGAAAGGCTTCTGGTTGAAGGGTAAAGGAAGGTGAAAGAAGCATGACTCTCTCAGGGCAAGCAGGACTTGAAGGTTGTTCCTCGAACGCCGGTTTATAAAACGCTGAGTCGTCACCGGTAACCATGCATCATAGTGCCCGTCGGGTTGAAACCACCCACGCAATCCGTCCGACTTTTCTCTTTGTCAAAAGGTCGAAAGTAACAAATTCATAATCCCCTCCCCATAAAAGAAAACTAATAAAAATTGTTTCTGTGAGTCCCTCCCTATTAAAACCTATTAATGCTATAAGTTCAGCAGCTGGCCATTCTGGGTTGGTAAAGATGCTAGGTTGATAGCATGGTAAAACTGTAAAGTATAGAAATTTGAATGAATTAACAAATCTTTTCCCTCCGTGGAGTGAGATCATCACGAGAAGGTTTTAGAAAACCCGGGATTTTCGCTTAAAGACCGATTTATCTCCGTAGACTCAGATAAAAATCGAATCGTTTTGAAATAAACTATTCCCTCGTACCTCGGAAATAGTTTAACTTTTCCCATTTTAATAGGATAGGTGGATCCATACCCACCCATTCCCTAAGTAGTACACAATCAACTCCACTTCTTGCAAGAATCAATCTTCTCCTACCGAGATAAAATAAAGATACAGTTATAATATCCCATGGAAGGTTTGATTCTACATGGGCAGTTATAGATCCAACGTTACCGGTTTTACGTGCACAGGATGGTAAGACTAACCCAAAACGGCTATCAGGCTATGTTAAATACTGGGCCGCTAGGAAAGAAGGGCATTCCATTCTATTGTACTGTTTTCTTGTTCCATAGTCGAGCAGAGCATTGGAGTGGGGTGCTTTAGCAGAACAGAGGAAGTAGAAGACCCTGTAGTAGCCACTCAGGCCACAGAGTCAAGGGCAACTCCATAAAGGGTGCACCTTTCTTTGTACTTGCACTGAATATTGATCATAAATATGAATCGGTCACGCATTGGAAGCGGACCCGGAGACGTAGCCAGGATGTCTTGGTGAACTCCGTTATCACATTGTTGTCATGGTGTGGTATTATCACATTGTTGTCATGGTGTGGTATTTGATAGCTTGTTTTATTTCTTTCAGTATTTCTGTTCGTAATTGCAATAAATCCGCTAATAATCAGAAATATAGAATCTTAGTAAATTTTGCATAACTAACGGAAATTCAGAATATTATTAGATCTGTTGTGACGAATTGTTCCAGTGGAATATCCACGGCAGTTTACGGATCATTCACCCTCAGTTTTAACCTCTTTCGATGGGAGGTCATTCAGACCTCACGGTATTATGCTTGCTTTTCCTGTCAGCCTAGGGGTCAAGACAGTAACAGTCGAAGTAGAAGTAGTGGACGCTAAGATAGACTACAACCTATTATTAGGGCGTAGTTGGTCATATGCAATGATGGCCATAGTTTATTCAGTCTTCCAAGTCATTCGATTCCCTCATGAAGAGAAGATAGTGACCATTGACCAGCTATATTATTGTAAATATTCTGCTTCAGACTCATCGAGGCCGGATGTCCCTTTGATTGATAGAACAAAGAGAGCAAGCGAAGGCGTGGATGTAGGACTCTATCTGTCCCTGATGGGAACTTTTCAATCCCCAGCACCAGTACACACGATGAAATCTAAGTCGGTGTTTATGATATCATCGGCTACTACCTTACCAATAATGAGGTCCTTTCATTTTAGGACTTCTTATTTGGATGACCCTTGGAATCTACCTGAACCTTCCACTCTCGTGGGAGGCAATTAATTCATTGGAATGTCGATGCCTTTGCCTGCGACAGAGAAAACTTACCAGGCTGCTCAGGTAGCCTCTACAGAAGATGATCAAGATCCTTCGATACCGGAGGAATATGATCAGTTTACTTCGCCCACGTGGGCTTTCAATTATCCCACCACTACAGATTTACTAGATATGGTCTTACCTTCGGATGAGGCCATCCTTGAAGCCATTACTTGTACAGAAAGACCTTGGGCATATTTTATTCTAGAGATCGAAAAATTAGAGGTGGTGGACAAGGGTTTTCTGAAACCTGGATATTTTTGACTGGTACCAAAGTACCCTAGCAAATCAACCAGTGTATGCTGAAGGGAATATGTATAACATCACCAAGACAATACCAATTAACATCTCTAGGACTCCAGGAATAGTTAAGAATGTCTTTATCGGAGCATATTGCTCACCAGAGGATGTTTAGATTTATACTTCCCTCTTCAAAGAATCTATATACATTTTCGCTTGTTCATATGAGGAGATGCTAGGCATTGACCCTAGAATTGTCGAACATGAGATTAAAAGATACCCCCCTAATGTGAAACCTTTTCAGCAAAAGTTGCGACCCGTGAACCCTCACAAGACAGTGGCTATTAAACCGAGGTTTAAAAGCTTCTTAAGGTGGGTTTCATCTATCCTGTCCCATTAACGGAATGGGTATTCAATCCGGTTGCAGTTTACAAGAAGCAAGGGACTATCCATGTTTGCACTGACTTCAGAGATTTAAACAAGGTGTTTCTAAAGGACAAATTATCCAACGTCATTTATTGATCATATCATAGATGAGTGCGCCGGTAATTATATTTTCTAATTTATGGATGGGTATTCTGGGTACAACCAGATTCAGATTAAACCAGAAGACCAACACAAGACAACCTTTATCTTTCCTTGGTAAACTTTTTATTATAGGAAGATGCCTCTCCTCTATTTACGAGCGTGCTTCGCCTCACCCTCCTAACGTCAGGTGAGCAATAAACTTTTTGGCCTTAAAAATGCTGGAACCACTTTTCAGTGGGTCATGTCATATGCTCCATGACATTAAAAAGATCGTAGAAGCCTACTTAGATGAATTAACTACTAAATCCTAGAGACGAGCATATTATCCTGTCCATCTTCGAGTAGTGTTTGATAGGTGTAGGCATTACAAAATCCGTCTGAACCCGCATAAATGCATCTTTGTTGTTATAACTGGGAGATTATTTGGTTTCATTTTGGTCAAAATGGGATTTCAGTAGACCCATTTAAAGTTGAGGCAATTGTGCAGTTGCCTCCTCTGCGCAATATCCGCCAGCTAGAAAGCCTTCAGGGAAAAGTTTACTTTTTCAAATTCAGGGATATTTGTAGTTGTCGGCATCGATCTAACATTAGTCGGTGCTTTTTCAATAAGCTGAAGACCGTCCAGTCATCGAAATATACTTTGATAAACTTGTGCATGAATCACATTTTTCATAAAAAGTTGAGTAAATTTTTGCTGGTATTCTTCGACGACCTCCTTACATACAACAGGACATGGGAGGAGCATATTCCAGCACCTAGAAGATATTCTGAGCATTATGGAAAATAAATCCTTATATGTCAAGATATGTAAAGGCCTCCAAATGCGAATTAAACCTTACAGAAGTACTTGGGCCATGCAAAAACTATTGTGGAATCAGGGATTGATTCAAGGCTTGCAGTTGATGGGAGTGTTGTAAAGTACAGAGACAGGGTTGTTGGATTCTCTCAGAAAGAGGGAGTTTCCCTAGTAGAGGTTGATGCGTCAGTTGTTGGAGGTTTTAAAGTACATAGGAAAGATAGCTATGATTACAGGTTGTTTAAAGTTTTGGCCCATGATGCTGACTTGAGGGATGATGGAGTTTGGCAGGTTGCTAATGATCCAGAGTTATGTTCCTTCAAATTCACAAGTGGCCAACATTCTCTGGAGGTTCGATATGTTGTGATAGCATCAGCGATAAACCCAGCTTCACTTATTACTCGTTCTCCCCAGCCTCGCTAAGGAGTGCGTGCTTCTGTTTAATGGATAGATTTTATTTTTTAATGAGGAACACTATCAGTCGTAAAAGACATAAATCAAATATTTTTTTTATAATATTAATTTATATATTTCCCCAAGTAGGGTGCTGAGTGAGGAAGAGATTGGCCACACGGAGGCCCAAGCACATGCCATGGAGGATAATTCCCTATAAAATCACGCAGTCCAAGATGACACTTGGCGGGAAAAATAAGTGGGCATGCGTTTTTAATTTATGAAATGGGGAGCTCCAAGCGTGATAAAGGTTTCTGGAGGGGACTTTGTGCGAAGTCCCTTCATAGTACGTAGCAACAGGTAAGCTCTCATCATGTGAAGTAAAAAGAAATGATACAAAGAGGTCGTGGGAAGATTTGGTCTTTATAGTTTTTAATTGATTCTGGGCAATTGGCTTTATTAGTAGGCTTAGGCTAGCGTTATATTCTCTGTTTTAGGCTCTTTAACTGGACCGGTAATTGATTCTCTCTTATGGTAAGTTCTTTAACCTTCAGGTATTTTCCTCATGTTTTACAGTTAGGCAGTGGTAATTATTTCAGGTCGGGCTAGTCATCTCATGGTCTCCTGGGGTGGAAGTCTCTGCTTTCTATAATTGTGGGGTCTGGTTAATACACTAATTGCATTAACCCTCTACCTCTGTTGTTTTGGTTCGAAGTGGTGGATTCAGGTTCTAGGTTTTTTCTCTGGGATTTAGTCCCGCAGAGGGAGTCCTCTTACCCTAGTCCAATACTATCTGGGTTTCCTTTCTCGTTTTGGCATAATAGTATAGTCCCTCTCATTTTGATAGTCATGCCAACGAGAGGGTGCTGTAGGTGTAGTTGTGGGGACAAGGGAAGGACTACCCAGCCAAGGGATTTGCAAAGAGCTCGATATTCAGCCTCTATCTATTGTACTCAGATCCCTGAGCACATTCAAAGAAAATATAGATGAGGTCAGGGGAAGAGGTGTGTCTGCAATGTTGTCATACTCCTGATGAATAAATTGGTAGAGAGATCCAACCTTGGGTTACGGATCCGGGCAACACACGATCAAGAGACACTAAATATCACAGAACCTTGGATCCTTACTGTAAAATGAAGACATTAATGGGTGAGGCTCTTTCTTTTAGAGCATGACCATGCATACAATGAGATCCTCCTGCAACTGGATGGGATTATACTCTGCTAAAAAAACCTATGAAATCAATTCATATTCAACTCAGGGTAATTGAGGCCAAGCATAACATCCTTGCTAAGGCTAGTGGGATTGAATTCATAGTTCAGAAGCATGTCCTAGGTAAAATTATGAACTCACCTAAGTAGATCCCTTTAGATGAGGATAAAATGGATAAGTCCTTTATGGTTACTGATTCCTGCTGTGTTTATAAATATTATAGTATATTTACTATTATTTTCAATTATATTCACAGTTTTTGGACAATTAAATCATACTATTCTAGCTCGGTTAATGTGTTTGTTATTTTGAATTGCTGGCTTGGTTTCCCTTTGGGCAGGTCAGCCCTCGCAGAACTCCTATGACATCTAAACTTTCATCCATTTGCTAGCCTAGTTTCCCAAGTGGCAGGCTAGCTATAGACAATTTTTATAAACATGTACATATTTTTAGTTGAATAGAAGGACTTACTCTAGCTAAAAAAAAATATTGATTTATATATTTAATTTATGTGTTTGGATATAATCATTGAATTAATCTATTTTATCATTTAAACAAATATACCAGCTAATTACACCTCTGTTCATTGTAATAATGTAAATTATCCATAGATTTTATTGGCAACGTAACATTTTACAACACCAGAGAATGCAATAGAATAAGAAACCCATTTAAGATTCCTTCAATCATGTTGGATATCATATTTATGTGCAAATGCATGGTTGATACCTAGTGGGGTTTATGGTAAAGGTAGGGAGCCTTGGTCATTTCAAATTTTGAAATATTTTGATGCATTCATGAAATTACAATGCTCGTGTTGAGATGGTTATGAGAACATAACCAAGGAAAGTGAACGTGTATGCCCATAATTTGAAAGGGAATGCCATGTGAGACAACCATGCATGAGACCATGTTTTTTTGGACTTAGGAAAGTCTATATCATTGCACAGATATCCAATGGTCTCCCTGCTTATGTCGATTTTATATAATATAACCTTCTTGCCTACAGTAAAGAGCATTGAAGGGGAAGGGTTCTTGAGGGACTACTAAAGAAAGAAAGCAACTTATTCAATAAACTTTTTGATCTCACCTGGTATAAATTCGAGAATTCTTTCATGTGTTTTTAGTAAAAAAAAAAGTGTATATAGCTTACATTAGACTCAATTTGTTTCTTCTGGCATAATTATTAATACAATTTTATACTTTCCTTTGCCACCATTCACTAACTTCCTCCTCACTCAACATCTATACATACATGCCTTCTAATTTCAATGTCTTGGATCAAGTATTACTGGCAACGGAACCAATGTTGTAATCTAAGGGATTACACAGCGAGAGTTACAAGTAGTGCGACCAAACATACCATACCTATTATACTAGCATGCATTCATAGAGAGAATAAAGATAAAAATAAGTAATGGTGGAACCAACATCAAGTAGTTTCTATTGTATTGAGCAAGATGTTCCCTTTAACATATGATGCTAGTATCCTTGCTATGCCAAATACGGTATGGACATAACGCGACTTCTTTTTTCTTTGCATATACTATATCCCACAACATCCCATACCATTTATTACTACTCGATGCGCTTACTTTCCTTGATTCCTTGATGTTATGAACTATACTTCTACTGCTGTAGCCAATTCTTTGCTGCTCGATGGGCTACATTATGATGACATGTGATGTGATCCTATGAGATGATCTTACTTGATGCCATGATCCTACTATTATGCCATGATTATACTACTATGCCTTGATGAGAATATTGTGATGATGATGCCATATGATGTTTATTGTTACTACATGGTGCTTTATGATGATGTGTATGCATTCGATTGCTTTATGAGTATAGCTAGTAGTACCGGTCATATTTTAAAGGATGCGAAGAGTTTACTGGTTAACAAGGTGCCATGTACCTAAGAATTCTAATTTTGCACTTATTGGGTAACTCCTTGAGGACTATTCTGACTGAAATTGACCGGTGGATTAGACCGCCCCATTGAGTATGCCCATTGATTATTGCCTTCCCTGTGTATTATTCCCCATTGAGTAGCCCGTGTGAACCCAGGAACCCTGCCCGTATTATTCCCCTTCCCTATGAGTATCCGTAGTAACCATGTGTTCTGTCTCCATCGGTAAGGCTCCTCATCAGGTATGAACGATTGTTCCGTCTCGGTAAGTCAAGGTTGAACGGACCTCATCAGTTGGTTCTGAACTGAATGGGTAAGTAAATAGGGTATGTCAAGAAGGGACTATTTCATTCGTCAGTGGGATCAATGGTTACCGTCTCTCTGTGCCATTGTCCGCCCGTGGGACCACCCCACCTCAGGCAATTAACCAAGCATCCACTTTATCGCCGCCCATCTTTGCCGATGTAGGAAATAAATCACTAACCAGTGCTACTCCCCCGTAACATATTGATATGAATATTCTCAACCTTGCTCACAATAGCAAAGCTCGGTAAATACGGAATTTCTCAACCAAGGAGTGGCAAACCCAAGTAGAGAGTGATCGGAAAATACGAGGTATTCTCATCCTTGGCTTATCTCGGAAAATGCAATTAGTTCAAACGTATTATAGGCCATCCTCCTTTTCCCATAAGAAGCAACTACCGGAAAATAGGAGTAATTCTCCTACTCGGTCTGCCCTCGGAACAATCAAAATTATATTGAGTGAGTGAGGAGGCTCCGTCTTAACTAGGAAGGGAAGGCACTTTCCTTTCAGCAACAATGAATCACTTCCTTGTCCCCCCTTCTAGGGGCGCTTGCTTAGGGGAACTCTTAAAAAGGGAAACTCTGAAGGTCCTACGGTGCTTGCGCTTCTGAGGGCAAGGGAGGAACCTGAGACCACGCCATTGGTATACGACTCTTGATGGATGTTAGTGACACCGACAGAGGAGGATATTGCCACTGAAGAGGTAAAGCCCATTGAGGAAAGAGGGATACTTCCTAAACTCTTTGAAAAGGGACACATAGCAGTGCTAGATGAACATGATGATTGCACATAAGACAAAGAACTAAGAAAGGTGGACAAATATCAGATAGACGCTGCGCCCTTAATCATGGTGGCTGGAGGAAGTACCTCCTCCATAGGTGTTGGATGGGATTGTCCATGAAGGTCTGCTAGGGTGGTTCTAAACTTGGGGAGCTCAGAACAAGTATGAGAGTAATGACCATAGAAGCCACACAAAGCACATGCATAATTGGTATGCAAGTTATTATTACATTGTTTGGTAACACCAAGAATGGAAACTTGGACAATCGGTATGGACTGATCATCAGTCACCGCATGGGCTGGATGGTTATGTTTCAAAATGGGGAATTCATGGCACTGGTGGGTGGCGTGACCATAGATAAAACAAAGAGCACATGGAGAAGGTGCTCGTTTGGGAGGTGAAGGAGGGACAGACACGACTGGTTCGGTAGAACTAATACTGCCAGCATTCTTGGCTTTGCCCCTGGACTTTCTTATTATTCTTGGGAACTAGAGGTGCCTTAGGGGTTTTAGAATCAGGCGGTGTAGGAGGGACCATAGCGGTCTGAACTGGATGAATAGGAGTTAAGACCACTTGAGGAGTGGGTATAGGGTTGGGTGGGTTAGAATACCAAACATGTATACCAATGGTAAGGTTCAAAGTTGCCATAATAGTGGTGCCAACTATCCCAAGATGAGGGAATAGGAAAGGAATGTGTGCAATAGGCGAATAAACCCACAAATTAGTAACAGTGTGTTGAGCAGCATAAGTTGTCCAGGAAGGGTCCACAGACGAGTCACTATAAGTGATAGTGCACAACTGGGATGTTCCTTCTGAAGGGACGTGGGTAGGGGGTCCTGGGAAGGTCCCGAGAAAAGAAGAGTCACTATAACATATAGGTCCAACTTCAGAAAATGAAGGCATGGAAAGACTACCTTCGACAGTGGGTAAAAATGATCAGGATTGGTCGTCGACTTAGGTTAATAGTAAGTAAGTTTATCAATGATAATTCATTTTCCTTAATGGGGAAACATAATAAGGTAAAAGATAGTATAGGCAACTGCCTTCATCACATACATATAAATACACCCTAGAATAATGTTGTAATAAAGTTGGGCATCAACCACCTCGGTATCAATAAATACATTTTTACCAGCAAGTGAAACAGGAACGTTCTTAAACAAGCCTTGCATCTGGGAAGGATGACCATCATATGCTCAAAGAGTCATGAGGGACTGGGCCAACTAAGGTGAACCAATTTCTTCCAAATATGGGTGGACATAACACAAGTGGATGCACATTCATCAGTGATAAAAACGATGGATGTTCCAGTTTTTCATGGTGTCTGTCACCTTAAAAGCAACTGAAGATCGTCCATTGGTTGTTCCAAAACCTACAAGAAGACATGCAATAAGAATCCTCTATCGGTTCCACTAGTCGATCCCAGGAGGCAATGCCTTCTTTTCTTTTCTTTCAGCAAAGGGTAATAATAATGAAAAGGGAAGGTGAGCTATCTTTCCTCAACTCTAGGGACCTATACTTCACTTTACTTTCCTGTAGGACCTAGAGATATCTTTGTTGATAGATCACACCTACTATTAGCAGTTGGACCTGGAGATACCGCTAGTTAGTCGCTACAGTACCTACTTTATGACCTAGAGCTACCGTACTACTTTACATAATACAGACATATTGCTGGTCCTTAAGCGGCTGCTTGCTGCTTGCTGGGACTCTTTCATATTGCTGGTCCTTAAGTGGCTCATCGTTATGGTAAGCGGCTCCTCGTACTGGGGCGCTGGGACTGGTCTGGGGCAGCAAGTCCGGCTCTTGGCCTGGTATCAAGCTAGCTGGTCCTTTTATTGGGCCTGGTCGATCCCATTATAACAATCGGGAGGGAGGAGTATCGCACGTACGCACAATGCACAGTTATAACGTATATAATAAGAGAACGCGTAGAGGAACTATTAGTATATGATCATTTGGACCATCCATTAGTGTCCTCCGGAGGCCGAGCCAGTACATCTTTTTGTATCATTCACTTATACATATGATTGCCAAGATTAGATTTGAAGCTTTGGGAAGAAGCAACTAAGCATGAGGCTCTTAGCAACCCCCAAGGCTATCCAAGTACTCAGCCTTTGCAGCCTATTGCTTCTCACCCTATGGTATTGCAGAATCCTTTTCCATCACAAGGAGTCATTTCGACACAACCGTTGCCTTCTCAATTTACCCCTCAGAGTATGGTTTCCATGTAACCCTTGCCGAATCCTTTCCCTCCTCAAGGGGTGCCTTATACCATCTTAGCAACCCCAGTTCCTTCCTCAAGGGGAAGTTCCAACACAACCGACTGCTCCCCCCTTTGACTCAACCATCTACTTCTGCCCACCCCGGTGATCCCTCATTTCAACATATCCTCATGACTTCATCAGACATTAACCTTCAGACCTGACATAATATGTATGGTCCCCCTCCCAAGCCTACTCCAATTGAGAAGAAAAACCAACCACCATTAGTCAATGGTCCTTCGCCAATTCCATTTCCAAATGCCGATCCTCTAGCGAATATTCCTAAATTGCCTTTACGTTGCAATTCCCATAACCCTCTCACCAAAGCTGCCCATAACTACGAATAAAGCTTTCCTCACCCTTCTTAAATGAGACACTTTAAGTGACTCGCCCGGTGAAACACAATAGGGCCTCATCTCTTTTTGGTCGTTTTAAGTACGATTAGTGACTCGTCGACCTGAGCTCTTAAGCAATTATTTATTCCCCGGTTCCAACCAAAAGCATTCAATCAATGGGAAAGTAAGCTCTCCTATACTTATAAAATAGGTGCATGATTCTAGCAAAAGCCAGGGGCGGAGCCGCTCGACCATAAGGGAGAGGACCCGGAGGGGGCTCGACTGAGGGACGAGGGAGAGGGGTCGCTCCTTTGAAGTCTTCATTTCCCTCTCCTTTTAGTCGAGTAGCCCCGCACTTTGGTCGCCCTTTGAAGTCTTCATTTCCCTTCAAAACTATTTCCTTCCCTTCATTGCAACCTTCTCTCATATCGCTCGCCCCTTACATAAACTCTCTAATAAAGCGCCCTTTTTCTGGACATCTCTGGCGAATCAGCAGTTTCAGCGCCTCAAAGAAGCTCTTTGTTCAGCTCCTGTCTTGTGGTTCCCTGATCTCCACCAGCTTACTAAGATTGAGATGGATGCTTCACGGCATGCTATTGGGGCTGTGCTTAAATAGGGAGGTCATCTCGTTGCTTATCATTCAGAGACCCTTTCAAACACCAAGTTGAACTAAAAACATATGAGAAATAATTGTACAGTCTGGTGCAAGCATTGAAGCAGTGGAGACATTACATTTTGGGTAAGGAAACTATTCTCCACACTGATCATCATCCGCTTACTTTCATTAACTCTAAATCTATGATGCAAGAACAACCCTCAAATGGGCAGCTTCTATTCAACGGTTTCACCTCATCATTAAGTATATGCGGGGCACTTCATATAATGGCATACCTCTTGAGCCGACCTCTTATTTTGGTTCTGCACTTGTTGGAGGTTTTTTGTGTTTCTTATGGTAGTTGGAAAATGCTATATTCTTCTGATCCACAATTTAGTCCTATTTGACATGTTGTGTGTCACCCTATAGAAGTTAATAAAACCATTCTTGGACTATACCATAAGGGATGGTTGATGATATAAGATATCTCAGTTGTGTGTTCCTCAAATAGATGAACATCTCATTTTGATCTGTAAGGTCCATTCTTATTCTTGTGGTGGTCATTTTGGCACTAACAAGACTCTCCAGCATCTCCAACACCATTTTTTTTGGTCTGCTATGCAGCGTCAAGTTGATAACTGCATCCGAGCCTATTCTCTTTACAGCTAGAGTAAGCCTTCTAACTGCAAGCATGGCTTGTACCAACCTTTACCTATCCCATCCCGACCTTGGGAATATATCTCCATGGAATTTTTTAGTGGCCTTCCTATGACCTTGCGCAAACATGATGCTATTCGGGTCATTGTCTGTCGCTTCTCCAGGATGGCTCTTTTTCTGCCCTGTCACAAGACAACAGCAGCCTCTCAAATTGTTGAGTTTTTCTTCACCCATGTTTGGACACACTTTGGCCTCCCACGCAACATCATTTCTGATCATGATTATAGATTCCTCAGCACCTTTTGGAGTACTATTTTGTCTCTGCTTGGTTGTCAGCTTCGATTTTTACCGCTCCCCCAGTCTAATGGACAAACCAAAGTGGTTAACTGAACCTTGGTTCATGCTCTGCACATATATTTTGTGACAAATTGTAAATGGTACTCCTATCTCCATGTCATCCCACATAGCTACAATCGTGCCACCCATTCTGCCACCAGTTTCTCTCCTTTTGAAGTCTGCTTTGGTTACCAGTCGTTGGCCCCTTCTGAGTTGCCCCTTACTCTTACTCCTTTTGGTTCAGCACAGCAGCAGTGTGAACAACAATCGCCACAATCTTTTCTATATACATTGGCTAAGAAACAAGCTCAAGTTTCAGAAGCCCTTAAGGCCGCCCAAGAGTGTGCTAAGAAACATCATGATTGTCATTGCACACCTTTGCACTTCTAGCCAGCCAGGGGACTGTGTGTGGTTGCTCCTAGATAAGCAACGCTTCAAGGGTTAGTGCCATAAAAAACTATATTCTCTCAACTATGGCCCCTACATTGTTATAGAGCATATTGGTCAAATTACTATCCCTTTAATCTTCCTCCTCAACTGGGCATTCATAATGTCATTAACGTCAACAACTTCAAGCTTTTTGAGCCCCCGCTCTTATAGTAAATAGTTACGGTCACTCATCCTACAAATAATACCCTTACTAGAAGCCTCCTCTTGCAGCAGACACCATCTTGGACACCTGGATCAGGACTACTTGACATCAAGAAAATATCTCTGACCTTGTAGGTCGTAAAGGCCACCCTCCAGCTCAGGCTAGGTGGTTGTCCTCATCTGCTCTGCAACTTCAGTTGCCTCATCTCATGGTGGGAGCGGGGATGTTTTCGAATCTAAACAGGGATAAATTGGACCAATGGGAAGGGCGCACACTTCCATTGTCCAACACATATCAGTTGGGCTTTTTGCCTCTTCTCGGGAGAACACAGGTAGTACCACACGCACTTTGAAACCTAGACCTCAGTACGTCGATATGCATTTGGAAAAGTAGATAAACATGCACGTAACGCTAGAGAGTCCCGTCCCTTCCTTCCCTCTTTCCTTAGCCATTCAGGATATTTCAATTAGTAGCTGGACTTCCTTATATGTTCCCTATGAACGATATTGAAACGAGCTGGCTACCTTTAGTATAATTATTATTGAACCTTTCCAAGAACCAACTACTTGCAAGATTATTTTCACCGGCCTATTTAGTTGCCAAGCTTTACCCACCTACTTGAAAGATATGAGTTCTGTGTATATTGCCTTATGACTTGACTTGCTGAGACATGACAATATGGGGTTGCCAAAACAGAGGAGCTGGCTGTCGAATGGCCTTTAGTAGCTGGCTTAATTAGTACTAGAAGGTATATGAGCTGGCTATCAATTTTATGCGCTGGCTAGAAGGACGGGTTGGGCAGGCTCGCCAAGATGACTGGATAAGCGGTACGGGCTCGCCAATAGAGGATCTGTTCCCTTTGCGTGAGAATAAACCTATTTTCTACGCACAAAAGGATACAACCAACATACCAAACATTATCTATTTGTATCTATAGTATAATAAATTGAATTCTTTAATGTGAGCAATAATAATAGCGCATGAGACATTATATATTAGCACATTGACATGTGATATAATCCCTACATTTACTGATTACCTAATGTGCATAACATGGTACAATCTCTGCACAAATAGGATACAATCCTTGCGTGATTGTCAATGTAATTCCAACGCATGAGTATTTGAGTATTAACGCATATGGATGATAAGACCAATGCACGTGGGTGTCATATATCTCTTCATTTGAATGATAACATAACTACTAAGTGTGAGGAATAAATAAACACGCCTAGATGATACAATCAATGCTCATATAGGATAAAATCCCTCACAGATAGGATACAATATATGCATGTAAGAGTGATGTAATTCCTCGTGCGAGATGATAAACTACTCCCTTTGTTGTGGATATGGATAAAAGAAATGTGCATGGGCATCAATATATCATACCTCGCGCAGGGATATGATATCACTGTTAACACATGGACATCTAATATACTCCCTTTTGCATGAGTGTGAAAATACTTCCTTTTTCTTTGCAGGGAAAAGAAAAAAAAGCCATAGTGGGGGTCCCTCTGTCCAGGTGCAGTAGGCACCAAAGGTGTTGAGGGCAGGCATTACTTGACTCGACTCGCCAGAGGAGGACCAATCTAATTGACCAGGCGTTTAGACAAGTGGGTATCCCAGGCGCAAATTAAAAAAGAAAAATAGAAGTTCATTAACGAGCCGAAAAGCTGCTTAAAAAGTC
>Ga0233342_1000044_pt1 | contig 36450 bp, 15 predicted proteins | sample GEONDECOMP273_FD_180706 | JGI IMG/M metagenome (GOLD analysis project Ga0233342, IMG submission 180706) | Leaf litter microbial communities from Shasta-Trinity National Forest, California, United States - GEON-DECOMP-273 | ecosystem: Environmental > Terrestrial > Plant litter > Unclassified...
TGAAACTAGCATCCCAGGCACTATATGTGCGTTCTTCGGTGACCCTCGGGGCCCTGGGCATAGCCGGGAGTAACACTTCCCACTAATGTGAAATCCTACCTCGCTCTCTCTTTGGTTAGGCTCGCCTCAATAATGCTTAGAAGCAATCTCCTATTTTCTCAATTATGAAAAGCGTAATGACATATATAAAGAATGAATGAACAGCGATGGCGGCCCTTTGGTCGAGCGACTCCGTTCCTGAGATCGGGCTTCTTCTCTTCTATATATTTCTTTTTATCCCACCCACAACCGCCCAACCGGTACGTTAAGTGACTGTACCGCAGCTCCCCTCTTCTTATCTATTCCCACCCAATCGGATGCGAATTACTGAGTTATCTTATCTGGAAATTACTGAGTTAGTGGTTAGTGAGTTATCGATTGATGGAAATTCACTGCGGTGTGACTAAGGTTCAATGCCTACTGTATCGGAAAGAATGCATCGGATGGATGCCCAGGCATTGAGAGGGAAGGACGCTTCCAAAGGCGAAAGGCCATGGGTATAGACGACCTATAGTGATCCATGGATCTCCGATCGGGAAACCGTATCCAGGCTACGCGGCTAGCGCTCCTTGGACTTGAAAGACGACGCGAACTGAAACGCGCGATGAATTGAAGTGAATTGGATGATGGAAGAACCAGGCATGCCGGTGCCCTTTGATTTAGGTGACTAGGTAGGCATTCTAGTGAATGAAAAGGTTGGAAGATCTGGCCAAAGAAGGTGATAGCCCTGTATATAGCCTCATGGTTCGATTATTTAAGTCAAACGCAGCGAAATTAGGATCGCTTCGTAGCGAGAAAGGGGAACCACTCTTCTTTTCTTATATATTGAAGGGGCCCAAGTATTCCTCAATGACCGATAGCGTACAAGTACCGTGAGGGAAAGGTGAAAAGAACCCTAGGAAAGGGGCGGAGCTGCTCGACCATACGGGGGAGGGAGTGCAATAGAAAAGAAATCCGGTGCAAACAATCAGTCGAAGGAGCGAAGCAGCAGCTGGGCGGCTCACCCGCTAGGCGTACCTTTTGCATAATGGGTCAGCGAGTAAATGGGAACAGCGGCTTAAGCCATTAGGTGTAGGCGCTTTCCAGCCAGGGAATATACCAGTTGTGACTATTTGACCCGAAACCGAGAAATCTATTTCAGTAGAGCGTGCGTTTAATATGGCCTGAGGTAGAGCACTCAATGGGTGCCGGGTGGCCCAAAGATTGACCAATCCCAAGGTCCTACGGTGCTTGTCCGCATCGGGCAAGGTGCGAAGCTCTTGCTCGAGAAAAGGAGAGCAAGGAAACTCCGAATACAGGCTTAATCTATCGTACAGACAGACTTGGGGTGCTAAGATCCAGAGTCGAGAGGGAAACAGCCCAGATCGTACGCTAAGGTTATAACAGAGCGGGAGACTTCATCGTGTAAGAGCGTTACGTAGTTCAGTTAGTTAGCGACGATAGTAGTTCGGTGAGCGTAGCAATTATGGTAAGTAAGAGTTAGGAAGGGTAGTTCAAGTGGTAGTAGCAGTGATGGTGTTCCATTGATGTTTTACTTTGACGGGGGTAGGTGCGTTACGAGGTATTGGACGGTTCTTTATCGAGAGCTTGTTCTAGCTAGCGTGAATGGCGAGACAGCTAGCGGGTGTAGGAGGTGATGGTTCACACAGTTTATTTAAACTGCTTGGAGGTAGTTTCAGTTGCCACAGCTTGGTTCTGTCGAAGGTAGGTCAGTGCCATTGAATCAGTAAGTATCAGTAGGTGAGTATGCTTGGCTCAGGTTCGATGGTTTAGATTTTTTAATTATTGTTCCAATAGTGTCTGTAAGGGTCGAAGACCTAGCGGTGAGTTCTTTATTGTTTCAGTTTCAATCAGTTAATAAGTATCAGTGACACTAGTTCACCTTGAGATGGCTACACCTATTTATTGCTCCGCTCCGCTTGGTTTGCTAGCTCTGGCACTTGTTGCACGAGACACTGTTTCACAGCTTGGTTCGACCCACTTTTTCGGGTAAACTTCAGTGTAGGGCCAGGTTAAGCTTTGCTTTGCAAAGTATCTTACCAATTCAAGTCTCATTCAAAGGAAGTAGCAGCACGAGGTACAGGAGACATATTATCAGCCCAGCCATAGAAGTATGATACGAGGTACCCATAAGGGGGGGGGATTTTCCTTCCTATTTTTACTTCGATGTTTCAGTTCGCGAAGTCATGAAAGAAAGAATTCATTAGGGCCCCCGACACTTTAAGGGGGTAAACCCCGTATTTATTTATTTATTTTGGGTGGGCTTATTCCTCTCCCTTTGGTCGAGCGGCCTTACGGCACCTCATTTTATGGGAGTCGTTATATACGTAATATGACAGATTGAGAGAGAGAGTTGGTTTGGTTATCTATGCTTGGCTGACCTCAGGCTCCCAGTGCGTAGGAAGAAGGTCATTGAGGAAATATGAATTGAATAGAACCCAACCTCGCTAGACCCAATTGCAAGAAGGTTCATTCATTGGCAAGATACAGCCTAATTCTGTATATATTCTAAGGTAGATCCGGATAAAGGCTTTGCTCCGTAAGGCTTTTGGGAAGGCGCTTGAGCTAAACAATAGCTACGAATGGAAGCAACTCTGTACCTAAAGCATGCGCTTCCTGGTGGATAAGGACACGCAAGTTGAATAGAGCGCGTTTTCTCTTCTAAAGTTTAGCTTGTTTGGGTTGGACACCCCACCGGACGGGAGGATATGTCTTGCCTAGCGTTCGACGGACCGACCAAATTGAACCTGCCTCGCCCTTCTATCCCTGTCTCTACTACTTGGATTGGTTGCTAGATAAATTGGTGCGGTATACCGGAAGCAAAGGTCAGAGGGATCAGCTACACGGACCGATTCAATCCTTCCTCAAGTCCAATGGGGGTCAATCGGGAATAGTGTTTCGATACAATAGTGGGCTAAAGATACATGCCTTCCTTCCGAAGAGAGAGACGGGTCAGCACATCATCCTGGCCTTCCTCACCCTCCGATTTAAGGTTTTGACTCCGTGCCTTGCCCTCCCTTTGGGTTTTTTTCGACTACGTTCCTCAAACCGCTAGCTAGAAGGTAAGGTCCTGCATCGGTAAACCCGGTAAGGTCCTTATAAACCCCCCTTATCTAACGGGTTCTTATATACCAGTATAGCCAAAGGAGTCCGCCCCGACAGGCGAATAACCACAGTCCCAGTAGACATGGTCAAAAACGCGGAACCACCATAATACTCATACCTCCTGGAATCTGCAACGGCTGAAACAGCATAGAAATAAGGCTGTTCTCAGGATCGGTTCTATTATTTATTCCCGGCCGGCCCGGTCTAACGTTCCATTCAATCCCCTTCCTCATCGGATCGGATAGATTCCTCTACCTACCCTTTTGATCGAGCGCCTAAAGGCCGGAAACGTATTTATATTACGTCTGTAATAAATAACAAGTGGATAGAGGTCGATGGATACAACTATAGTTGACACAGACAGATGGATTTAGTCAGTAAGGCAGAAACCCTCTCAATCTTACAGGAGCCTATGTGTGTGGTCGACCGCGGCTCTGTGCCATGGTAAGAAGATTCTAGGCTTATAGGGCATTAAGTCGTGAAAGGTGGGGTTCAGTTGGGTAAGTTTTGTGGACTGAAGGTAAAGGGAAAAGGGCTGTATCATCATGCGTAGCATGCCGTCCTGAGAAGAGTTCTCTAGCTGGACTGATCAAGCATTAATGAAGTAAGTGAAATAGGGAGAACAAGTAAGTATAGGATAGGTCTATTTCTTTATGTGGTTAACTATCAGCAGGTGGGTAGCAGGTATTTATGTGAAAGGTAGGGATTTATCTCTAAGCAGTGGGTTCAAATTCCTTAATTGTATCGGCAAGGCTCCTCTGAAATCCAAGTCATACAGGTTCATCCATTAATAAAAGATATTGGAAAAAATACGTGTATAAAAGCTAATAACTAAAACTGTGTGGATAAGAAGGGGATACTAAGAAGCGATGATTTTATGTTATGGGCAGTTCAAGGTAAGGGGGTAAGGTTGATCATCCCATCATCTGGTGCTGCTGATAAGAGAAGGGTTCATAGCAGACGATACAGCCCAGCGCATGCATAAGAAAGCTCAGGTTACGTAGTAAGTACACATTACGTGTGAGAGACACATGCTGAGTAGAAGGAAAGCCAACCGACGAGCTAAAACCTTCGATATTTTCACGGGGCTGGCAGATGAATGAGCAGAATGCCCACGATGGCGGATCAATAAAAGCAGATCTATAATGTAAACAGCAAATAAAGATAGCTACTAACTACTAGGTATGGGTTACTTTTGATCGGATTCAATGAAGATATATGAAAAGAACAACGTATATTAGAGTATGATGGGCCGCGTTTAGCTCCTGTGTTTTCAATCGGTGGCTTGTTGGGCTCGTATTGTTCCCTTTTTGGCTGTTGGCAAAACCCCCATCGCTCGCTCTCCATGAGCTTCTCATATTGACTATTGGCAGCATTACTAAAAAGACTAGAATGTGATCCGCCTAGGAGAAGGAAACACCTAGATACATATATAATTCCTACCAGTAGGGTGTTTCTTATGGATTGCCTACCACATGCTTCCAACTGTTGTCTCCTCACCTCGGCAAAGGGACAGCGGGTTTGGAATATGTTTCTAGGGCTATGTATATATATTTATATTGGAGAGCGCGGGGAACTGGAACGAGTTCAACTGTTTCCACTCCTGTTTGCTTTGCTGCTAGCTCTTTTGCGCCTTAAATAAGATCTACTCAATATGGATCTAGAGGTTGGGGATCTACTTTAATTCCTACGACGGGTAGTCTCCAATGAACGGTTAAGGTTCTGTACCCATATCTGCTATGGTAAACTCTATGGTTGGCGCAACCGAAGAAGCCTTTGCCTCTGTACCTGTTGCTCTCGTGGATGGCGATGATTCAAGATAAACTACTACTGGGTCGGCTGAATCCATACCTGGAGGATTATCTGGGACTGGCAAATTTTCAATGGGCACTCAATATGCTACCGGATATACTACTGTATCCACTGCTGCTGATGCTGCTGGGACAACTGGAAAAGTTCATAATTGACTGGTGCATCTGCATAACCAACTGAAGAACCAACTGCTTAATTACCCAAATAAAGTATTGGTATTGATGTACCTGCCCTTGCTTCTGATGCCTTAGTGGGTTCCTTTGCTATTGGCGATAGTGCTTGCTATAGGTCTTTCTCTTTATCTCGCTCACGAACGGAACGTCAGAATCCCTATCATGAACACCAGACTCTGGACTACGCTTATCATAACCTGGCTCTCGATCACTAAATTAAGAATCTGGATCACGAAGGTATGAATCTTTATATGCATATGGATCAGCTACTGAAGCTGCTGGTCGGGATGCTGGAGAAACATCGACTGTTTCTGGGTCTTTATCTCGATGTGCTGCCGGTGCTTCTTCAATTGCTTCTGGGTAAACGGGGTAGGCTGGTGCTGCTACCTTTCTCTTTGCGCGGTAACCTGCTCCTGCTTTTGTACTTGGGATTGCGATTGGAGAATATACTGCTATATTATCCACAGGGAAGGTAAGCTACTGGGTCTTAATCTCTAACTGGAACTGGGTCTTCTGCTGCCTTTGGTTCTGCCTTTGCTACTGGTGCTTCTTTTGCTCCTCCATCCATAGAATTGACTGGATCTACTGAATCATTTGCTGAACACGCTAGGATGTGCATAAACCCTCCACACGCTAGCATGGCTGCTGTTAGCTTTGCTTTCTTTACTGCTTGTTTACTTGGATGCTTCCACTGCTCGCTCTGGATCTACAATTGCATCTTGAACGGGCCATGCTCCAACTCCTGCCCATGCCTTTGCTGCCCCTTTATTTGGTGATTCTGCGTGCTCTGCTGCGGAATCTATTGGTTCAAGGTCACCCATGGTTCTTAATCAAGCGTTTCAACTGCTTCTTTGACTGGATCAACTCGGTAAACCGTCCATGCTATTGACTATTGAACTGCTGGAAGGGATGCACGTAAGGAAACTGTAACTGATATGTATACTGGTGGATCCACTGCTGAAACCGGGTAAACTACTTATGGCAATGACTATTGACCTGGAGGCGATACCGGGCGAGCTGCCTTTGCCTCTGTTGCCTGTGCTTTTGGGTTGTTGGTAAATGGAAGGTATGCCATTAGCCCTGGAATAGACTCTGCTACTGAAGATGCTTACTTAACTACATCGGGAACCGGGTCTGTCCCCATCTATTCTTCTCTTAGAGTTTCCACCTCGGCAACCTTTCCACCCAGGGTATTATATATATATATATCTAAGCCGGAACAATGAAAAACGGGTACAACGGACTTTTGCTTCCTTGGAATGGGTGAAACCCCTACTTTTGTTCCCTCTGCTACTGGTGGTTAAAGGTCCAAAACGGAAGCTCCTTCCCTTTTATATGGCAGATATGGGACCATAAACCCCAGCGGTTGTATTTGTGAGCTATAGGTGCTTAGCTCTAGATTTCAATATGTAGGGCGTTTAGGCCGGGGCTTTTCCTTCTTCGCTAGGTTGTTGGTCCTTTCCCGTGGGTTCTTTCAGTGTTTTATAGCGATCCGATTTTATCCGTTATTTGCAGGAAATGATCCACCTGCCTTGTCCTCTGGTGATCTCTGCTATGTGCTTTACTCCTTTATGTGTTCTAATGAGCTCTGCCTAGCTCTGTTCCTGACCTTTGCCTTAGTGCTTGCCTTATCCTGTTCTGCCCTAACCTTAGCCCTTCTAGGGTTCCATCGGTTCTTTGGCCCGCCTCTGTCTTATTTCTCCTGCCCTATTTATGCTTTATCTTTCCCGTAGCTCTAGCCTATTGTAGCCTTTTGTCCTTTCCCTTCTTATTGCCCTTTTCCATAGTTTATGTAGTTCCCGCCCTTTACTAGCCTTGCCTTTAGTTCTAACCTTGTTTTAGCCTGTCCTCTTCCTATTCTTTACTTCTATTCCTACTACCTTTACAGTCAATGTCCAGAACCGCTTATTATGGGTGGTTTATATATCCACAAACTTATTATAGGAAGTGCTGGGATCCTTCATCATAACCAGCTTCTTTGCCTCCATATTGCCTTGTATTTACCTATTAATAATAAAAAGCGACTGTTCGTTTTCTTTATATTAGATACGTGGCTTAAGATCCGCAGCTAAACACTGCTATTGAGATAATTGAGACGGATAATTACCTATCTATAAACCAGACGCAACCGACCTTACCCAGGCCAGACCTATAGCATAAAGCCTGCAGAGCCGACCTCCACGCAATATTATAGAAGATATCCATTGGTAGGTCCCTAACGCGTGCTGCATAGTTATTATGGACGGTAGCCTTGATTGTATAGATGGCATGGCGGTTCGATCTTTCAAAAAAATGCCTGTGAGTCGGGCGTGACTTTATACCAATAGTGGCAAATAGTGCTGCGGCCGTGCACGCGTATCGGGCGTACGGCTCTACCCTATAGCTAGCAGATCATATTTAAGTTAGTTGACCCAGTCCCAGTGAATGATCCCGCGGGGAGGCAACATACCTTCCTTCCAGAGCTAGTTGTTAAAGAGCCCGAAGCATCCGTGTCGAGAAAATATCCACTCCGCCCTCGGCCTACTAGAAACGGGCGAGCAGCTCCGCGGTGGAGATGAAATATCCACTTAGACCTCACCCTTAGCAAAACAAAAGGTAGGAGCAACAAGAGGAAATACATATACACAAAACTAAAACTAGGGGTCCTTGATCATTTACTTATTCAAGGTTATAAGCCGCGGCAACAGAATCTACTTAGGGGTTAAAATCCCCGTCAACTTGCTTTATAACTGCTTCTAAACCTGTAATTCAATATTAATGAAATTGGCTCTGTAACCTAAAGGGATGCGCCGCTAGTGCTTCTACCCTTGTTTACGCCTCTGCGGTTGATGCCTTTGCTCAAGAAATAGAATATGGATCCGACACTGGGTATGCCGCGGGCTTTGCTCGGACAACCGAATCAATTGAATAAACGGGTGAAGCTTCGATGGCGGGATCAACTACAATAGACGCTAATGCTGCTAGGCCCACTCGAGCACCCGGATCTACTGCACTCGGAACTGCCTCTACCTATGCTGGTGGATCAACAACAATTGGCTTTGAAGCTTAAACTGTTTGTGGTGGATCTGCTCTGGGTAAGGAACTGCTTAACCAATTGCGGAATCACCTGCTTACTGAAATGAATCTACTTAATCAAAAAGATCAACAGCAACGGGCAGATGCTGGTGCTACTTCCACTGCTAGCTTTGTTACTGGGAAAGTATAAGCTTGGTGTACAGCTCAGCTCCGCGAATAATTAAGAATCACGTGATGTAAGAAGGATTTTAAGCCAACCTATATGCATGCCGGGGGCAAGGTTCATAGATCACATTCATCACCAGGCATTCATATAAACTATTCATCTATACACCAGTTTAAACAAAAAGAAAGCCTAGTTCGCTCTTATTACTACCCGCCTTACCCTTCTTTTTATAAGATGGATGGAGCGGCGAGGTCCTCAATTGGCCAAGACAAAGCCCACTGCTGTATCGGAATGCCGCCGCCTACTGTATCAATGATTACCACTGGACACGTGCATTTAGCACTGTGCATAACCACAATATTATGACGTACGTCATAATACGGAACTGCTGTAGCTGCTTGGGGACGAAACTGGCTTCCTGCTAACCTGAGGCGGCTGCTTGGGAACGAAACTTTTTGGCGAAAGGCACTTGCGCGCTGATCGGTAATTAGTTAGGAGAGCCTTATTTATTAGCTTATTTTTCATTCCATTCCTCGTTACTGAATTCCTATTGTGAGGAGGCACTCAACCAGTAGTGGGATAACAGTATGAGGTGGGGTAGTGGGGACCCGAACCCGCCGCCTATTGAGGAGGCTTGCCGACTTACTCTTCAGCAGTAGCACCGATAGCAGAGGAAGCAAGGAAAGCAGTTGATCCATCTGAAGCACATGTTTAAGAACTATAGAGGTGTACTTGTCTCAGGTTTACTATTTTAAGAAACCAGGGTTTTTTATGCTGTCCATTTGAAATCTCAAGGGTTAGGGTGAAGGGTGAACTGGAGGGTGAGGGCTGGCTTTCTTCCCTAGATGATAGATAGTTTGAATGTAGCCTATCCAGATGGAAATTTCGCGAGTGATAACTTGGCGTATCCGAATGATAGATAGAGAGTTCGAACATGACCTATGCTCAGTTCATGGAGAGTAGAGTAGCTGGTAATGTATATTTCCTGATTCCGGCCCTTCTTCCTTTAAGTGGGTGCGGAAGCACGCTCGACTGATAAGGAAAGGGAAATTGATAACTTTATAGGTAACCCCTTATTGCCTTAACTTTATGAGACGAAAAGCCAATATGTCTTTGCCCATTTTAATAGGGTTCTCCTTAGCACTTCCCTCAAAAAAAACTAGTTGAATCCATGTTGGTTGTGAAAGGAGGGATCACCAGATATTGAAAAAACCTCTCCTCGGTTTTCGTCCTTCGCCCTCCTACCTCGAGCGAATGGTTCGTACCCTCCCCCTTCTGTACTAAATTTACCATCTCTTGGGCCACCGCCTTGAAGTGGGCAGGCAATCGGCGGCTACAATGACTCTGACAACGTTAGATCTATTCTAACTCCGAACGTCGTTCATCCCGACTGGATCTGGCATGGTCAGACAATTGAGGTTTCATCCGGGATGTCTCGGCAATATTTCGGTTATAATCAATGTTCCTCCTTCGCGAGTATCGTTCCGATGTGATGCTTCAATCACTGTTTCAGTCAACGTCGTGACCTTCAGCATGGGTTGAGGAAGAATTACAGAGTGACACGCGACTCAGCGATGGGCGGGGGAGTAACTTTGGCCTTCTTTTCTTTCTTGGGTCGGTCTCGTGGGTTCATACCTAAACCCCCTCTATAGGCGCTTGCGTAGGGAAACTACTAAGCCTTTGAAACTGGACCCCAGCTCAAAAGTCCGAGGATAGAGAAAGGTCAATTCTAGAGGGGGAAATTAGGTCAAAAGTCCGAAGCCCCTTTAAACTGATAAGCTGCTCTAATAAAATAGAAGTAGAGAGTGATCGGAAAATCCGAGTAATTCCCCCCGATAAGTGGGAAATTCCCTCTCCCGAAAGAAAGGTAGCGTTGCAAATGCTTTTCAAAGTGCCTGACCTTTACCAAATAAGGGAGGTGCAAAGCGCTTTCCTGAGGTAGGTCGGTTTTGATTTCATGTGCTTTGCGTGCTTTTTCAACTTGTCTTTTTACCTATATTTTCTTTTTTACCCATAACCTAAAGGGGAACTGTGGGGGGAAAGGGTAGGGAAAGGAGAACAATAGGCCAGGGATATAGGACTAGGAAAGGGAGAAGGAGAAACGGGGAAATATTCATGGGATAAATCATTTATATTTCATTTTTTGTGCACCCTTGGATACTCCTCTTCTTTTTATCTATCCTGACAACTACTTATAATCGAAAGTGGCGTTTTACTATATGAAGAATGGCATTTTAGGGCGTTTCACACTATTGGCTAGGGATATGGAAAAGCTACTAGTATTGCTCGGATTGTTGCTTGCTCGCTAATTTGATTGCGGGCTTTGCTTGCTTTTTCAATCAAGAATGGGCGTCAACAAGTAGAACCTTACCTTTTATTTCTTCCTGACCTTCCCCTTGAAACGAAGTGTTTGACAAACGTAAAGTTAATGAGATATCAATCTCTTTCTTAATCCATCTTAATCCATCACTTGGAGATAGAAAAAAAATCCAGCTATATTTGACAGGAGCAGGTGTTTTGGAAAGTGTGATGAATAATTACGTATTATTATGTGCGGGGGCCCATTCAGGGGAGTAAAAGCGATAAAAAACGATGCGAAATTTCCACTTCAAAGCCGGTGCAATGGTAAAAGGGTAAGTGAGCCATTCATTCTCTAAAGGCCTCGTAACAACTGGAATATCCTTCCTGCTATGGAGAGGTAGGTGCACTACTGATAGAGCCATAGTGTCAGAAAAGTTGTCATCTTGTTTCTTCTACTCTTTTTAAAAGAATGGAGAGACTATTACTACTAAAAGCTTTCACTTGAATTGAATGAACAAGGAGGAAGATGGCTGCTCCGGCTAAGCAGCACAGAGAGTATAGGCTAGGAGTTTGCTTCTTTAGAACTCGAGCTAATAAGTCCCAGCAAAATAAGCAAGCCTGAAGAGGAGAGAGACTATATTAGCTGAGTCCATTTATATTATATATATGTGAACAGAAATTAAAACTTTAACAACACGGTTCCTGACACACTAATTCCCGACAACAATTAATTTCATAAAACTTGGGAGTTCACCTATATAGTTTATTTTTGTTGTTTATATGGATTTAACCTAAACAGAAACAATTAAATCTTAGAGATGTAGAGAGTTCTTATTGTTCGGGTAACTTAGGATTGGTTTGGCCTCAATATACTACATGCTAACTAGGCTAGAAAAACAACACAAAATGGCCTAGTTCAGAAGGAGTGAGCTTTGCTAACAAACTTCCTTATTGATGAGAGTGCAGGTCCCAGGTACAGGGAGAACAGGATCTCCCGGCTGCTAATTGAACGGTTTCTAGCAGTAGTATAAACAACTTCTCTATGCGATTCGTTATAATACGTAATATGCTGCTATCTCATTAGGCCTTCCACACAGAGGGAAACATCCTCAAATGGTATGGTTAATATAATACCTTAAGTTCCACTTTCAAATATGTATATCATCGAGCCCATAAAAATGAGGTTTTGTTACAAACAACGGAAGCTCTTACTTCTTTGAACCTATCACACTACCCTACACTAAGGGAGGAGCCCAGCATATGCGGCCCTTAGCTCCATGAACAATGGCAAGTCACTGGGTATGGATGGCCTTCCTTGTGAATTAGACAAGGTCATTTGGAACATGATTGGTGATGAATTTTGTCATTTAGCAGGTTAAGTTTTAACTTATATATATACTTTTTGAATATATCAACCAAGGCTTTAGAAGGCTTATTCCAAAAAAAGCAGAGGACACTAGGGGTTGGTAGCCCATTACATTGGTCAGCGTTGCATACAAGATAATGGCTAAAGTAGTGTTTTGAGGATTCAGGCAGTAGCACGAAAGGTTGTTTCGCAGGAACAAATAGGGTTTGTGTAGGGGTTATTTATTATATACATTGTAATTTAAACATGGTAAGCTTTGGACTGGGTCCGTGAGACTTGTTATTAATCCCTGTTTTTGTAGATTGATTTTTAACAAAGCCTCTGATCAAGCGGTTTGGACTTTCATCACAGAGATGTTGACTTGCATGGGGTTTGGACCTATATGTGTGCGCACGGTGAACACACTGTTCTCTAACGCATCGACTTTGTTTTTAATAGAGAATACACTTTCAATATTGCAGTATTGCAGATTTATAAGTAGAAAGCGTGGTCGAGGTATTTCGTTTTTTCCCTAGACCTTCACCTTTTCACGAAAGGATAAAAATGAAAGTACTAGTTACCTAATTTATACACATACTTTAAAGGGCACTTTCGTAGGATCATAATTGCGAGCCCTATACTTATTGCTTTGGCCCCTCAATCGTGAGCTAGGCAGACTCACGTCTTACCGGCCGGGAAGAAGGGGGAAATAAATAGGAGCTCTTTATCACGAGAGATCGAGTCTAGGGAGTTAAATAAATTTGAAAGGGCGGAGCGGCCTACAAACGTAAAAATAAATAGGTTACGATACGTACATCTATATAGATATCGGAGTAGTGCGGATAGGTTCTAGGCGAAAGGAAGGGGAATGGTGGGTGGTAGTTATATTATATGCCCATCAAAGACAAGGTCGCACAAGAATAAGTAAATAAATCGAAGTGCTCCATTATTCTTTTTCTAATGCGTTATAAGGGCCAGTTTTGCATAATCTTTACCTGACTCTTACTAGTAATTTTTACCGTGCTCCAGCAAGCAATTACGCTCCTCGGATAGGCAAGCCAAAGGAAGGCAAGAGATAATAAAAAAGCCAAGTAATAGGTGGTCGTCTTATGTCTTCGTTCATTACAGTTTTACCGCCTTTTTCAATTGGATTACGATATAAGATCAGCTAGCAACCTTTATTTCCTAAGCTCTGTCCTCTCTCCCCTGTTCCCTCGCCTCTATCAAGGGTTATTCTCTTCACAGCAGAGATTAAGAGGGTCGATTCCCGCCTACGTGCCCTTTCATAAGGCAGCTTTTCCAGGTCCTTATGGCCTATTTAGATAATTTGTAAGTATCTGTTTTGTGCTTTCACTGCAAGGGTGAGGAGCGTTAAGCGGGCTCACCCATTTTGGGCTTATCACCCGTGCCCGGAGGACAGGTTTCAGCATACCCTGCTTCTCATCCGTTATCCCCTCAGAAACAAGAAACACGTGCGTACTGGGTCACCCTTTGGGGCACAATGCGAGGTTGCTTGCTGTATGATATTTTATTTATGGCCAGGAGTTACCCTTCGGGGGGGGCCATGAGGAGCAGTAAGGCCTTGCTAAGCGTTAGCGCCAATCCTAGTATTTCAAGCTTCGTGGCAGGTCCCTTCTTTTGGCAGGTAAGCTTGCTTTCAGAGCTTCATTCATGGAAAAACAGGTATATAAAAAGTGTTAAATAATCAATACATAGAATAATTACGTAAGTAACAAGCATGTACCGAACGCGACTCGAAGAGCCTTCCTCCCAAAGGTTACTCTGAGATAGTACATTTGGATCCTTCTCCCGGGCTATCGTTTGTCACGGGGAGCGATCGGTGTTATACGCTACCTATACCAACGGGTATACAGCTGATGGTACCTACGTTCATATTGTCATCTCTAGATACTATTATAAAATATATATATTATATATATATGTCAGCCTCTTCACGGGGGCATAGATGGCTTCTGTTCGGGAATTGTAAAGCTTTAATATAAAGTATACGGGCTCGGGTCAATGTGGTATCAAGAGTAACCCCAATTAATAGTGTTCCTTCTGGCCCCTGTGTGCTTGCGCTTTCCTGGTCAAGTTCCTTATTTCCTATGGCTACTTGCCCTTGCTGGTTAAAGTGTGGCTTCCTCCCTATGCTTGGGCTTGCTGTTTCAGGTGTTGCTTTCAAGGTCTAAAGAAAGGAGGTGGGTCACTATCAGTCCCCAGCTATAAGTGACTATGTGATTCCTCCATAGCTGGTAATATAAGTGTGTTTCCTATCGTCACGGTGCGCATAGTGGGCATCTTGTTTTAAAGCTCTTCAGCCTTTCCATGGCAGGCAGCTTAGCAATAGATCTTATGATCGGGCACATTCAACGTGGCGGACCCAACAAACACTGGTCATGATAGACCCCCTCTCTCGAGTCAGCTCACCATCATGATCCACCAGCCCTTATCAGAGTACCGGCAAACCATTCGGAGCTAGCTGGAAGCCTATATTATAGGTGACAGCAGCTTATTATTGTGCCTAAAGGCGCTACTTTCTTTAGCGGTTAACGATGACCAACTCTACTGGACGAATTCGGCCGGACCAGGAACATGCTAATGAATAGAGACCACCCCCTATTCAATGAGTGAACGGTAATAGGGTACCCTATCAACTAGAACTCAAAGGGACAGCTTTTTATCGAGGAGGGAAACGATACCACTATTTTTCCCACTCATACCCTTTGTATAGGCGGTGCTATTGATGTCTCGGGGCGGACGCCCGCGGTCAAAGAGAAATGGTTTGTTCCATTCATCAGAGGAATTTTGTTTCTCATCATAGAGGTATTGTTGGTAATCACAGGAGTCTTTGGGGATCATATCCCTTGACTGGAACGACAAATTTGAAATCCTAATTATCCCACCCAAACAATTACTTATTACTTACCTAAAGACCCTAGCTCTGCTCCTGCCTCCTGGATTACAATCCGCGTACTTATCCTCTCAGCTCCAGAGAATACTATGAAGGGTAAACTGGGTAGTATATTAGACTACTATTGCCTACGGCGAACCGGGATAAAGAAGCCAATTCCCGACTGGGGGGTTCGGATTCGCTCCTAAAAGCGCTGTAAGGCTGAGCTGGTACTTTTATAGTAAAAGGAGGCTAAGGAGGGAAGGCAGGACCACAGCTAAGGAAGGTTTGGCTAGCACATACGGACCCGCTTACATGAATAGAAGAGCCACTATCCCGTACTAATTCTGTTCCAAGGCTTTCCACAAACTATTCAATCCATGTTGTAGCAATGGGGGTTCACAGATTATAAATATAACCTACTGATGAACCATTATTCATGATGCACATACTTAATACTATAGCTCAAAAGGCTCATCAAATCTTAAAACCACTGGCCATACTCCCATATGTATTTTCCCACCCTTTGTTTGATCTCCTTTAACTCATAAGTATTGTGTTGTTCATATTTTTATTTTGTAACACCTTCATAGAATCCTGACACAATTGATCCAACGTAAATACTAACAATTAAAGACAGGCTAGGGGATCGAGCGAAAAAAAAGTTATTGTAAGTTTTAAGCAGTGGGGGTAAGCGAAAGAATATGGTATCTAAAGACCGATCCTTCAGAACTGGGGACACGATAACGGATAAAATAGCTAGAGCAGATTATATTGATATTGAAGCTTTTAAACCTGAATCAACTGGTGAAACAGCTACACCCGAGCTACAAAAGCAAAGCCGCTGAAACGGGACGAAATGAAGGAGCAACAAAACCAAGTGCTTGAGCAAGAACAGAACTATAATTGAATAGGACCAAAACTGGATACTCGGAGAAACTGAAATCACTGCTTATCACTCTGTCGTAGCTGCTGGCTTTCATGCTATGGAACAGGATCTGTCACGGGCTATTATTACTATCGACCTGGAAGGGGTCCTAGGCAACGAGGTGGTGCCAAAATGGAAGGGATTTGAGTTCACCAGGGCAGTAAACTGCCTTTGCGCTTGCTTTCGCCTCTAGCCTACTATATGGATCATCAACTGGGGTAGGAACTGGAATTGGAACCGGAGTAAGCTCGTCGATCAAATGCACCCGCTTCTGCCACTCCTGTCTCCGCTGTTGTTCTCACCTATGCCCCCGCTTACTTTATCTTTCTGTATGATTATGTCCTTATTCTGTGAGGAGCTCCCCATTCAGTTAGCTTTCTATATATATATATATTCCATGAATCCTGTAAGCTTTCCGTGAGCATTCAGTCAGTTCGCTTTCAGTCCGTATTCTTACCTTCCCCCTTTCATGGTTGGTCGTTAGCGTCTCTCCATTGAGGAGCATGAGTAAAATCGACCCATCATGCCATCGGATCGGTCGATCCGGGTCACCATCCCGAGAACCAATATGGAAGTTTCCTTGCCCCGGCGACTAACCCGGGATCAGTCTCGTACTAGGATTGCCCTCTCTAGGTTTTAAAGTGGGGCGAAAACCTACCTACCTGAGATCGTGGTGGTAAAGAGGGCAGGTGGGTAGATAGAGATAATTGAAGCCCTGGTCATAGCTCTAGTCACTGCTGCTAAAAGGTCATTGTTATAGAAAGAAGCTCTAATAAGTTCCAGGTGTCATAGCCATGCTTCTGATCATTGCCAGAAAGAAGGTCATTGTTAATACCAATCATTTTTAAGCTGGTCCTAGCCAACAGTCATTGCCAGTAAGCCAGTCAGAGAGAAGGTCACCAATAGAGGAAGTGGGTGATGCTTGCCTGGAGAGATCTTGATTGGTTGATAATCAGTCACATTAGTGCATTGATTCCCCCTAGCATAAAAGGCGAAATCCTCTAATAAAACTGTAACACGCATTCTCACATTCACGCATCCACGCCCTTCTCGCTTACCGCCCACTTTATCCCATTCTATTGCTTCCACGCTTACACGCCCTGCATCACGCGCTGATTAGAAACAAGCACCGGTAACTGACTGAGGAGCGAGTCATATAGACCTGGTTTATAAAGCCTGGTTTGTCAGATAGCCTGGTTGTTACATATTGACCTGGTAGTTTATATAGAGCTTTCATATAGAGCGGCAGCTGGTGGTTTTTCCATATTTCCCAGCCATATAAGAGTTGACCTGGTTCAATGGACACTAGCTTTTTATTATTGGTCCAAGCAGATAAACAAGCTTTAAGAGATAGTCTTCGGAGTGAAAATAAAGCTGTAAAGCTCCAAATGAACTGGACTAGCTTCAGTCTTAGAACTCAGTTAAGTGAACCACCTCTCTTATTAAAACCTGGGCTGCTTGGGTCTCTTACTGGATATCTGCGGTGTGTAACAATTCACATAAATCCATGGTGGCTTAGCTGGTTGGACAGACCTATTGAAATACGACCCACATGTTTTTCATTTCTGAGCTTTTAGCCTCGGCGTTCAGACCCTTTTTATATCGGTGGCTTACTCAGCGATAACACATATTTTGTGTATATTGGCTAGCAGTCATTTTGTATGCTTACTTTATGATGTACGCTTTAGGAAGTCCGTATTCTGTACGCTTTATGTCCTATGAAGCAATCCCCCTTCAATCCGCTTTCAATCCGCATGAAGCCGCATTAAGTCCGTTTGATGTCTGCTTTCGGAAGTCCGTATTCTGTACGCCTCGATTTACGCTTTAAGTTCGCATTCATAAAAGTAGTTAGTGAGCATTCAGTACGAGTCCGCTTCCTGTCTGTCTAATGTACGTCTTTCTGTCCGCATTAGGTCCGTACTCTGCCCCATTCAGTTCACCATAGGAAGTGAGCTTATATATAATATATATGCATTTCCCCCCCCCCCTCGACCCTTGACCCTCAACCTTGGGCGGTGAAAATGTTCCTGGGCTAGATAGAGGGAATTTCTGACCAAGCATTATATACAATGATTTGCCTTCGTGGTGTTCAATGAAGAATTGCTCTGATAGCACTGAGATATAAATAAACCCGATCAAATCATTAAGAAAAGAAAAACATGGCCCCTCAGAAAATAAAGAGCAACAATATATTGATTATATATATAAAAGGATAATAATATATATATAAGCAAGTTACCTAACCTAAAGGGGACTTTCAAGTGGAGATGCCTTATGGCATCTTCAGCACCACCCCCTTGGAAAGCACAATGTAATGTTCGGTGGACCAGATATAAAAAAACCTACTAATTTGCCCTTGCCCTCAGAAGGACAAGTGGCTTTGCTCCTTTTCCTTTTTAGGGCGGTTATCTATTATAGTCGAGCATAGCCAATAGTTGCTTTGTTCATCAATAGTGTGTCCAGGCCTGCCTCTCTCTAGAAGAGTTAGATAGATAACATTCTGGGAGAAGGGCTAAGTAAGAAGTGCTATTCACGCAAGTTAGGTAAGTGCCATTCATGCAGGTCAGGTATGGATAGGATAAGGCATATTCCCCCGGGCGGGTACTTCCCTTCATGAATGCGCTTAGGGAAGGGGTTTTACTATTGCTCATGTTCGGGCCGGGATGATACCCAGATATTATTATTATTGATGAATGAAGACAGCATTGCCAGGAGATGCTTTGATCACACTTGCTGGATGAAGGAATGCTCGGGGTGACAGCACAAGTTCTTATAGAAATACTTTATCCTAATAACGAACCTTATTAACTTCTGGGTACCAATATTATATTGTTCCCGCTGAGCAGCCAATACAATTAATCAATTTGAACCTATAGAACCCACTCTAGGAATATATATATATGCCCCCTTTCACATAAATGCCTGCTGCTACCTACAGTTATACACCTGAAGACCTAGACACCTGTTCTCCCTATATCACTTGAATTAATCACTTGGCTTGGCGGCTACCCACTATACCTTTAGAAACGGGCTTCATATAGAGAATAGACTTATTTTAGGAATGAATCATGACTGCTACCAGGAACTTTAGATCCTTACCTTGCCTTAGAAATTAGTCTTGCTTGGTATCACATATATTACCTTCTGGGTACCGGGCGGGCCTACTCTTCCAGCCGAGCCGATACAATTAGACAATGAAGGAATTTGAACAACCTACTGCAAGGAATAGCCCTACCTTTCACATAAATGCCTGAACCTTTTAGTTACACCTTTAGACCTAGCACCCGGTAGCCCTCCACCTTCATTAAGAAGCGCTTCAGAGGAGAGGTATCGCCATCAACCCGAGCAGAATGAATGGAATGGCATTGATCATTATACAACCCCTTCTTTCCCTTACCCCCTTACTTCTTTATGTGTTTACGAACTATCCCACCTAGAAACCTAGACATATGCCCTCGATCATTATTAATGAGGTGCTTTAGAGGGAGGGAGGTACCTACCTTATTGGATTCTTGTGGGGAGATGCCAAAGCAAGGCAGCAGGCAGAAACGAAGTTGCAAAACGAACGTGGTTTAGAGGATACAAGGTTCAGCGAGACATACCCATACTCATTTAGTGGGTTCAGGGACGCAGTCTTTACTCACAAACCTTCTTCTTTATCTTATCAACAAGCCAACCGGTTTAGATCGGATCGGGCCTTTCTATATGTTTTTTATTAATAACACCTTTTAGATTTAGATATGTCATATCGGCGGGCTTGAGAAACAACCTTCCTTGTTTATCTTCTTTAGGAAGCGGCACCTCTTTTAGATTATGCCATATCTGACTTTATGAATCTTCTTATTAGCTTTCTTTACTACTTGCACTCCCGTATTCGCACAACTCCAGCTTTTCTAAGTTAGTGCTTCCTTAATCCCACTACTAACACACAGCCTTTATTGCTTTTAGGGAAGATGCTTATGCCTACTTTAGTAATGTATTTTTGAAAGCTACCAAACAACAGTTGTGTGTGGGTGGGATCGTTGGAGGAACTGCCTTAGGAAATGAAATACTCCCTGAAGATGCGTCTAACTGGTAACTGGGAAGACTTAATGATATAGGGCCTCCTCTATTTATTTCTAGCAGGTGAAAGAGTGAGGGTATTTATTAATAGAAGCAATACCTGACAGCTACTTTCTTTCGTGTTCCTGGCTTATAGAGACAATCCATCCCCTAATCAGTTGCTGCTTGTAAGGTCTGATATTGGTGCCTGTAACTGTTAACTGGTAACAGGGACTTCCTGGTCTAGGGCTGCTCCATAGAAGGTATTGTAAGTGGGTGATAAAGCAATAGAAGGGTCTGATAGGAGTGGCTCTAAAAGGTAACAGGTAACTTGAAGTTAACTGGGAAGACCTCATGGTATAGGGCAGCTACAGAGAAAGTCTTTCTTTTCTGGCAGGTGTATTGTATGAACAAGGAAAGGTCTTCTGAGACTGCTGTCCCCTACTGATCTTCCTGGTCTGGTTGGTAAGTGACTGATCCCATCCATCCACCCGTGGGTTCTAAGGTCTTATATCAGTCCCTCCAAAGACCTCATGTTCTAGGGCTTGCAACATATAATCTATTGCTTGCAGGTGGGTAGTATGAACAAGGTAAGGGCGCTTATCCTGAGACTGTTCCCTACTGGTAAAGATCTTCCTGGTCTAAAGAATGGGTGGGTAAGTGACTCCATCCAATCAACCCGGGGCTTGTGCAGTAATAAGCCTGTGATCTATCTATCTATTCATCCATCCATCTATTGATTTGATCTCCGCTCCCCCATGGCAGAAGGCAATGGATAGAGCCATTTAAGGTAAAGGGGCTAGATATCAACTTTCAGGGAAGGGAGGTTGAGCCATTCATGTAGGTAAGGTAGTGGTCATTCACGCAGGTCGGGTATTGCCAGTCAGGGAAGGTAGGTAGAGCCATTCACCTTAGGCCTAGACCACCAAGCTCAATAAGTCCAAGTATGACACCTGCCATGTGTGAGAGAGTGTGGTGCCTAGCACGTGAGGCGAGCAAATGACAAAGTGGATACTTGCTTTTTTACACTTGCACCCTGGAAGTAAGTAAGGCAGCCGAGGTTTCTAGTTTATATGGACGGTCCAGCGGCGGACGAATGTGGCAGGACCACATCTACCAATAAAGAAAGAGGTTTCCCCCATAGCCCAACTTCTCGATACGGAACAATCGTTTTTACCTCGACTGGATATAAGTAATTATGATTAATGAAGCCTTACATATGTTGATTCATCATTTGAAGATCATACGCTATTCAGCAGACATAGCCGATCATAGTCCAGTCATAGTAAGCCAGTCATTGCCAATCATAGCCAGTCTCATTGTGACAGTAAGGAGGTGGTCACGGAACCATAGACCTATAAACTACTCTACCTCCACCTTGAACCTATACTCTACAGAAATATCTACCTCGACCCTCACCCCACAGAGAACTATACCTCGACTCTCTACCTCGAACTCACTTACCGATATAGAACTATAGTTCCTACCTGCACTTAGTGCAATGGCGACATACAGACAAATACACAAACAAACACAGAAAGTATATATATACGTCTAATACAGATATAGCGTAGAAAACACAGTAGCCTACAAATACACGCGCAGTGAACCTGCCTGGGCATATCACACACCAATAGCTTGCACCCATTTGGTTGCTTGGTCCAGATTTATTAAAACCTTCAAATTTGATGTTCTTATTTTGCGAAACCTCGTTTTTTGAGGATGCGTAAGCAGGCTCGACCATAAGGGAGAGGGACGATGAATCCATTTTATCATCGGGGGACTCAAACTGGATTTTCTTCTTACTTAACATAACCATTCCATAATGTTTATCTATTAAAGGCACAAGATGCCACCGATTGCTTTCGCCACTTGCTGGGGCAGGGGAGAAACCACCGAGGAGGGCTATGAAATGAAATGCGAAGGCTGGATGGAATAAAGGCCGGTACAAAAGGCAGGCGGGTATAACCCAGCAACTTGCTTTATGGCGGGAATAAGAAACGAGGCTTTCATAACATGGACATGGATCTGCGAGAATAAAACCCGGTAGGATAGAATTAGAAAAACCAAACGTTGGCATGCTTTTACTTATGCTATTATGTCTTTTTTTTACCCAGCTGCGGCCACGCTCAGATCGACAAGAGCTTTATTTCAAGATTGATTGAAGGCCTATCAGGGCTCATAATTTGAAGTCTCATTGCTTGAGGCTCTAGTCAGCCAGTGCAGCTAGTCGTAGTTATTAAGTAAGGAAGTCCCAACTCACTACACTAAGTGCATTCATTCATTTAATGGTCTAGGGCTACCAGGTCTAGTTCTTCAGGTATATTGCCATAGGAGTATATTGCCATAGGGGTAGGTGGACTTGGCGTACTGTGCGTCCTTACTTGGCGGGTTCCTTGCTTGGCAGACTGGGCGGCCTGGTGTACGTGGACTTGGTTAAGGTGAAGGGGGCTTTCTATCCTCATCTGGGGGCCTTTCCCTTCTATCGTGGTCTGTCAATAAGTCTTTCCCGGGTTTGGTGCTGGCTCAATGACAAAAAAATAAGAACAACTGCAGAGCTGCTCTATCAAATAAAGCTTCTTGTTGTGTCCTTTTCAAAAAGGAGAAGACACCTCCTAGCTGGGGCTGGTCAACCTAATCAGTAGACCTCGACATAGCAGCCAGACCTAAGAAGCAGTTTACCAATGTTTGTTCATATATATGATGTTGGCATAGATACGTGTTAACCTAAGCTAACTACCTAGGCAAACTAGGGCAAAGATACGTTGACACGATTTTGCATAGAAACTTAGGACCTGGGACTATGTAGGCTCTTACTAGAACTAGAAGAGTTTATGCCAGAGCTAGTTGTGCTGCATTGACCTGATGAATGGGCTCAGAGAATCCGCGAATCCGCTTGGTTACTCTTATATCGGCATCGATAAGTTTGCACCTATTAGATCTACCTGGTCTACCTGCTGACCATGTATGCTACTATGGGCGGAAATTAGCTCGCCATGGAGACGTTTTACACTTGCTTGAACTAGCATCTCTACTACTTACTCGGACTACTATTTGACTGGGGCTTTCAGGATTGGATACTACGCTAGGATCCCCGGCTGCTGCTTGGATCTGGTCTGCTTCTAGTCCATACGATTTCATATACGATGTTGGCATAAAGACGTTTTACTTTTTATCCTCGGATAATACCTAGTTACTATATGATGTTGCCACGGATACGTTGAAACTCGAACTGGCATATCTACATCATATATACCTGTTACTAGAGTTGCCATATCTACTTGGACCTAGACTATGGAGGCTCCCCTCTCATCGTGGGATGATCCTGGCCACGAACAAAGAGAACACGCATGGAGATTATTTGAGGAGGTGTGCACAAAACCACACTTATCCATTGTACCACAAAAAACCAATCTGCTGAAGTAATGCCACTAGTTGGTATAATACAACTCTTACTAGACAAGCTCGCATATCTACGTCTTGGCCATGCTTAGATACTTTGACTTGCATTGAAGACTACGCTGGGTTGGACCTGGGACTCTGGCTGGCTCCTACCACCCTAGACCTATATCTCGAGTTATGGATACCTTTTCACTACGATGATATCGCGGAGGCGTTGAATCTCCGGATTGCCATGGATACGTGGCCGGTTGAATTCACATGGATGAGTTTGCACATCTGATGCAAACAGGCATACATATATAGTTGTTGTTATTGCTGCCATACCTGCCTGGTTTAGCTGGCTGGGCCCAACTAGATTTTGCATCGAGACGTTTACACTTGAACTTGCATGCTCTACGTCTGCACCTAACATACTCTATTTTGCATAGATACGTTTGCAGGCCTTGGAGACTACGCTGGGATTGATGGGTACGCTATGTTGTTGAATCTCTCTCTGGATTGCCCCATATATACGTTGACCTTTAGTTGCAGCCCATTGATACCAAATTGATTTTTCTTGAGTTGCTTACTCCACGCCCTTGCTGGCATTAACAGAAACATGGCTGGCGGAGAGTGAAAGCGCAGTTAGTTCTAATTAGTGCAACTTAGTAGTAGCTAACCCCGTGTGAAGGCCTATTTCGCGACTTGCTATGGGGTATAGACAATCAACGACTAGTTAATAGCTGTAGTCTGTGTCTGTAGAGTAAGTACTTGCACTTGCCTTAGACAGACTAATTGCCGTCGTCTTAGCCGTAGGTTCCATGGACAACACTAGCCAGACTGACTATTAGCCTAGTATATCAGTTCACTGGGAAAACTTAGTCCCTTTCTTAGGCTCTATTCCCCTAGGCTACTTCCGCTAATACAATGGGATAATAGGTAATACAAATGGAGAGTATAATAATCCCATGATCCAATGGGGGGTGGGGGGAATAATCAATTCCCATAAGCACTTGTCAGATACAGGGCAGCAGTAATCCCACCCAAAAGCACTACTCAGCAGAGACAGCTTGCCTACCCTTTTTGATGGGCCCACCCGTTGGATAGAATCCTCCGTTACCGGTTGGACGTGATAAGTCGTAGATCCCCTGTGTCCTAGAGGTGGTTGGTTTTTTCTTCGTGCGGTCCCAGTTATGTGAAAACAGGATGGAGTTCTACGTGACCAGCAGTTTTTGATCCGCTGTGCTGCCCAGAAAGGGCGTGTTCGTGCCAAGTTGTTTTCCTGGTAGGGGAGGGGAAGGGACTAAATCTATTTCTTCCATTTTCTTCTAACTTCAATCACATATCTACGTGTTGCATATCTATTTTTCACATACGATTTGCATATCTACATGATACTTTGCCAAAGACAAAAACTTTTTTTCTAATTATAGTATGAAATGCCAGTAATGGCTACTCTAATAATTGCAAGTATAAGTCTAGTCTGTACTTACTGCTAAAGAAAGGCCTATTATGCTAGTTTACCGTGGAGAACTAAATATCCCACAAAGGCAAGTACAAAAGAAAGTGTCAGGGCTAGTAAATAAGAGAGAAAGGCCCCCCTGGATAACCTTCAACAACCCCGTTCACCATATTCCGGTTTTCCATATTCGAGTGGAAAGGAGGCTCACATCAACTTCGATCCAAAAGAGGCTACCGGGGGACAGCAGATATTAGTAGTGCACCTACCTCTTTCAAACTCTCTAACTTACTTCTTACTAACTCTAACAACTATTTCTCTATCTTGAGTCCAGTTCAACTAGCTTGTTTTCAACTTGTCTTTCTCTTGCCGTAGTGCAGAACCAGATCAATCCATTTATATCTGATATTCGCATAGATACGTTTAACTTGTCCATTGTAAAAAAAAAGCAAAAAGAAATCTATATTTTAACCAGTCATAGTACCCGTCCCCATAATAGCCAGCTTGTCATAGCCCATGGCCAGCTGAACTAAGCTATCTCGTGGCAGCCAATCCGTTAAGACATATTAGAACTCCCGGTCCTTATAGCGATAGTCAACATTGTCAGGTCATAAAAACCATAAGGGCATAGGCTGTTATAAGGACTAATGGGGAATCCATAGCCCTATCTCTGTAGTCCCTAGTCGTCTTAGTCCAAAGCTCTACGGTACGGTAAGAACTTCAGTCCGTACAGTAAGCCCTAAGATCTTCTTATTAAGTCATAGCAGCCATAGGTAGATGGACACTCGCCTGAGTCTTAGGTCCATGGCCTATGGACGAAAGCCAAAAACGAGGATAGGCATTGTTGGATTGTCTCAAGAGGTTTCGCATTAGCACCATCCATAAATAAGATTCATTATTGTCTCTCAAGACAAGAGGTATGCTGTGTTGTTGTCTGGTCCCATCCCAACACACACATTAGAGCTAGTACCCTTATTATTGCTAAGACCTACCGACCGAACGAAAGGACATAGTGGAGTAGTACGGCCTAAGACCTTATGGAAGTATGGAAGTCCATATGGCTAGTACTTCTTGGAAATATGGGTACATGGAAGAATTCAATCTATGAATGGGTGGAGAATAGGTTAGGGGAATTGTAGATACTATCTACAATCTCGCACACTGGGGACTACTCCGTTTATGTGCCCAGCATATATCAGTGGGGATTGGAATCGGACCCGTCCAAATTCAGTTTTTACTATGGAAAAAAGTAAAATGAAAAGGTTTCAAAAATATGTCCCAACCAACTAAACTAACATGGATTAAACTGGTTTTTCTTTAGGGAATGGGTAGATTCCCTCCTGCTGCAATTAAATGTGTTCTCGTACTGAATGTGTTCCCGCTGCACTATCCCAATTTGTGGCCCCACCCCCGTTTGTTGTCCCCATGTTTATTAGCCAAATTCCCTAATCTTTTTATGTACAACTTTATAAACTTCGGCCCCCAAAAATATTGTAATTGAGAAGAGCATTGACCACTTCTACTTCAACACACAACATTTTTCCCCCTAATTGCATAGGGAAAGAGGGGATCACCCCGTGAGGCCTGAATGAGTGCCCATTGAAAGCCTTGAGCATGGTGGGCAAAGGAACAACAAGGTCCTAATTAAGGCATACTTGCCAATAGCTCACCAACATTACAATGACATGAAACATGTAGAGGCACCTTCATCCACCACTATCCTTAATATGTTCATATCATAATACGAGACTTGAATCTAGAAAGCAATAGAGTGGGGAAGCTGAGGCTTCACATTGGTCGGGTCAAACATTATAAACTTAGAATCAGAAAAAGAAAAAGCTCTGATAGCGGATAGCAATGCTCTCCTTTGTGTTGGAAAAATATAGAGAACCTCTCAAGTAGACATAGATACGGGCTAAACTAAGGGGGCTTTTCTCTAGAGGCTAGAACATGGACAAGTTCGTAGATATGCGGGTTCGTAATATAATATGGAGAACCTTAAAAGGAATGTTGTTCCCTGTCCCAATGCCCAGGGCCCCTTGCTTCTGGGATTCTATTTCCGAAGACCTGGTCTATTCTATTGGAATTTTGCAATTGTAGAATTGAGTGCATAGAAACCTAGCATTTACACTGGACATGATGGTGTAGTCCCGACAGTAGATAATCACCACCCCTACCTGGGGGTCTCCCGCATCGAACCTGGATCTAGTAGTAATAGTAGTAGGATTATATGACTGGCATGACTACTTCATTTTGTCTCTAGAGCTAGTACCGGGTGGGAATTATCCTATTTGCAGTATTGTTAACAGCTCTATATTGTATACATTTCATTACCGTAACACTTACACTATCTGTCATTACACATATTAAACTAGTTCTATCCTATTAGCTAACTGTGCTTATTATACTAATACTTACTCTTAACCAGTATCAATGATAACACCATAAGTAATGGGATTGAAAGTAGATTGATAACTCTTATGTTCAAGGAAGCTTATTACTATAAGCATATCTGCAATCATTGGCTAAACTACATCAGTAGCTCTATTAATAATAAGGAGCAGTATAGAAGTAAGCTTTACATGTTATGGGGATAATACTAGCTTGTTTACTACTAATATTTATCATAATAAAAAAAAGAGTACTACTAAGCTCATTGTTACGATTACACTCTGTATAGGAATCACGTAATTAACGACATATAATTACCACTTAGATTAGCTGCCATTACTTAACGTAAGTATTGTGTACAAGGTAACTAAGCTAACCCTATCTGTTCTCTTTTTACCGTAATCATTGGATGAAGGAAACCCATTAACTCTAAACAGTGGAAGCTGCTTATAACGAGTACGATAAGTATTGAAACACAGTACCCGTATAATTCTGATATCCTAGTATTGTTACAGTACTCTTAGCTTATATCCCTAATAATAAGACCAAGTCAAACTAGTATTGATCCCTTTGTTCTAGTAACCCTTATAGTTGTAATAAATTACCTGTTTCTAGCTTATGTTCTGATTCCCATATAGTTATCTCCCTAATTAAGATGGTTATTTTATCTAAGCTCTACTCGTATTAGTTATACAAGGCTATTAGTTAAGCTGATGAGATATATGACATCACACTAGTGGTGGAATCAGAGCTTAACATAACCAGGGTAGAAGTAATGCACATAGTTTGAATAGTTATACTTAACACGTTATATATTATGGAGAAATACGTAGCTGGAATCACTGTAATAGAGTAAGTGTAACTAAGCTGGATATGCCGAACCCTGCGGGTCTTGGGCTTTCGTATACAGTACATAAGGATGTTAGAAGCAAGCATTTTGTAGAAACTCTACTATGTATGGTGTTTGGTCTGAGCTTCTATCACGAACCACTGTTTCTAAGTATATCTATATAAGCTATTATGGCTATTTTATTACTACTGCCATTTTTCATGTTTGCACTGTTCGCTTATGTTACTATATTCATAGTCACCATAAAAGAAAGTACTCAATTAGGCAAATTAGGCAGAGCTTAGTAGTACCTGAATCTAACTTCGTGTATGGTATTACTACTATAATAGAGACAACCTCGAGTAAAAGGACTAGATTAACTGTACAATTTTTATTAATATATGAGGTAAGGGGAATTGATTGAACTTATTACGATACGGTTGTATGGTAGTTCCATAATATAAGCCATACTATCATAGTGTTTAGACTAAAGCTTAGTGGCTCATACCTTCTACTCAGACTCTACATGGCATAGTAATTTATATTAGTTTATACCATATCGTGTTAGTAGCAGTAATAGTGTTCATTATCACTGTGTAAAAGCTAATCATGTTTCCATAACTACACTGTGCTTAGTTTACTGTATTCAGGTTAGCTTGAGCTTTCGTATTCTGTACACAAGCATGTTATAAGCAATGTGTTTTAATATGAACATACAATAGCCACTGTGGTCACTTAGAGTAATAGTAATGTAACCTGTAATCTGGCATTACATATAAGGATAGCTATAAGTAAACCAGTACTGAATAGTCATCATTCACACTCCAATGTACCATTACTCTGCTCACATATAACTAAGCTTCCATAGTATTCACATTAGAGCTTATGATGTTTACTAGTATTTCTAATTAGGGGAATATCTATACACTAGTTCCATCATTACTATAGTAAAAACTACACTGTATACATCGTACAAACAGGTATAAGTATGAAGTGTATACAACATGCTTACTCATTACGCTTATTACTAGTGTTATTATTACGGATAATACTATAAACACCATTGCTTTAACTAACATGGAGCTATATAGGGATAGAATAGGGATACTTAATCACTACTCATTTGATTACAGAGAAGCTTATTATGGTTATTCAATATATAACACATAGGCTAGTATTCCCATAGCTTTATTAGGGTTAGAGCGCTTGATAGTTACAAGCTTACTATTATAACACTTCTTTCAATATGGATACTACCATACTCTTAACTAGTATGAACACACTCATAGAACTGCTTTATAAAGTATAGGTAAAGTTAGATAGTGTATAGAAGCAGCTTACATGATAGGCTTTTTATAGTTAAAGAGCTTATTGTATCGAGTTAGTTTTATTAGATAAACACTTGGAATAATCATGCTCTTTATTTGATGACTATATTAGGCAATGGCATTGGTAAGACATCATATGTCGAATCATGCTTATGTATTGCCTTTACGTTATTCGTCCGTTTAAGCTTTCCTTTACCCGGTTCACTAGCAGCATTCCCAGGAGCGTACCTAGCAGCACAGCCTACAGTAGCCGTTTATTAAGCCGTTTATTCAGGTGATGAAGGCAACTTAGTTTATTTCGAAGTAGGTTCAGTGGAGGGGAAATGCGCGGATTGCCCATATAAAGAATATATCTTGCACCTATTACCCATCCGGTTACCCATAAGCCCATAAGCAAGGGCAGGTGCTGCATAAGTAAAGGCGGAGGTATCGGTTTACCCAACCCCAAAAGGTAGCCCCGGGAGCAAGGATGGCATAGGTAGCAAAGGCATAAGCACGGGTAGCATCATGCATAAGTAGAGGCGTAGGCGGTTTACCGAGAAGCACTTTTCATAGTTACCTAGCAGCACCTACTAACCCATAAGCAGGAGAAGCACCCAGTCTAGCGTGTTCAGAATTTTGGCACATTCCATCCAGGCATAGCATCCTTTTCATCTCAATATTTATACCCAGCAGCATAGGCATGAGCACAAATAGGTTACCCGGTTCAGTTAATGATCCATATCCAGCCACAGTGGTTTCTGACCCAGTAGAACCAGACGCATAGCCAGATCCATGTCCAGATTCTCGTGAGCGTAATCGGGATGTAGCAGTTTATCCAGCTTATCCAGTAGTTCCAGTAGCATATCCGGCAGCGGAGTAAAAAAACAACATGGAAGAAAACTATGGCAGTGTTGATGCCGCTAGTCAACGCCGCTAGTCGATCCTAGAGTTGATGCCGGGTGTCGATGCCTTCCCCTCCTTTGTCGGGAAAGAGCTCCGTTGGTTGCTTCTTCTTTTTTTGGGCCTCTCCTTTTAGTCGAGCCTGCTTGCGCATCCTCGCAGCCCTCCTTTTTTCAGGCGAGCCATCCTTCCTCTCTTTCCCTTTCGATTTCCTAGCCCTTGTCCGATAAGAAATAAGATTGAGTCTTGCATTGATATCGCTTGTCTACCAAGAATAAAGGAAAGCGCAATTGCCAAGATACCCTGTTAGTGCTTAAATCATTACGCGACTATAGATTAAGGATCCAGACCGACCCATGATCCCCTCCGGGAGCCAAACACTTAAGACCAGTGGGCATTGATTGATTAGACACCTTGTTTTGATGAATGACCGCCTACTTGGTGTTTATCGCTTCGCTTGCCTTAAGGAAAAGTCGCTTGCCTTAAGGAAAAGAAGGACTAAAGAGAACCCGGTTCAAATTAGTCTACAAAGGAGGACAAAGAAGGGGGAAATGGAAAAAGAAAAAAAAACAGATACCACGGGTGGCTTCAATTGATCGCTTCGCTTGCCGGGGAGCTTCTGTGTCTGGTTTATTGCTTCAATTGCCTCAGCCTTCCAAAGCAGCCATCCATATAGGAGCCATCCAATGGAAGAAGAGCCATACAACGCAGCCATCCAACTGAAGAGCCTTCCAGTGGAAAGAGAACAAACTGAGCCCACCAATAGCCTTCCAACAGAGCCCAACAGAGATAGCAGCAGCCTTCCTAGTAATACTTCCAGCTTAAACCTATAAAAGGGAGCCTTACAAAGGGGGCCGGGTTCGACCTTACAAAGCAAGCCTTCAAAGGGAGCTTTCCAAATAGGGCCTAACAATCAATGGAAGCCTTATAGTTTAAACCTCACTCATGGGGGCCAAAGGGAGCCAAAGGGAAGCTTTAGGTTATTGAATAATTTTGTCAGATACTAATGAACTAGTGGATTTTTATAGAAGACGTAGTGAACCTTTGGGAATCCTTCCTCAGTTGCCTTTTTCTTTGGAATGCATAAGAATCCCTGCCAGCTGCCAGCCCACCCACTTCGTCTCTCCCTCTCTATCCCAATGGTTGATTGAGCGGATTGTAACCTCGCCCCTATCCCTCCTGGCGTCGTCCGTTCGAGTGTCTTCCGACCTAACCAACCTCTTTTCCTTCCCTGTATAGCTCTAGTGATGACTCAACTTCCCTCCCCTTTATTAATGTTTCTTCGCGTAAGGTATGTGATCTTCAAAAGGTGATTGGATATAACTAGCTGAGTTCAATCTATCTTGTGGTTAATTCTAACTGACATAGCGGCCCTGTCCCATCGATGCAAATAGCTTTTGTTAACCGCACATAGTCACCATGTTCCCCTACATGAGGTAAGTTCCCTCCCTATGATTCATCCACCTTACTTGCTGATAGAGGTCCTCTTTCTATTTTTGTCATATTTGAGAGACTAAAAAAGAAGTACTTACCATTGATAATTCCTTATTTCATGCCATATGCTAGCTTTTCCTATGTGTTCCCAATGTAAAAGATAAATTCCCCATTCACCATATACCCCGTTGATCATAGCTGATATATTTCCTCCATGCGGCATACGATAAATGTCTATACATACGTGTTGCTCTAGTTGTTTACTAGCTCATTTGTGGATTCGTAAAACCCGCAAAGCAAGCGAGCACTAAGACGCTCAAGCTGAAAAGCAATCGGCGTGATCCTGCCTGTATCCAAAAAATCAATTGGACTATAATCCATCCCGCTGCCTATAAGCGCTTTTAAGTCCTCCCTTATAGATTAAACAAATAAAAAAGTGAATAACAGATGGGAAATATGCTCCTTCGCTGATACACTAAAGGCAGGCTGCAAATGTGATGGTTTTAAAATGAGAGCTATATCACTAGTCTGGCGTAAATACATAACTAACAGATTCCGCTCCTCTCACGGGACCTTTATTCATTTGTTTCTCGTTCTTTAGATATGGTTTTACACAAACCAACAAACACTTACTGGAATAACTACAAACCCCATGGTCTGGACTGACAAAACTTGATTTATAATCCCCATTTCTTACCCATCGCTTAGGGGAAAGTCCCTAAATAATGAATGCAAAAGGCCCTAGCCGCGGGGGCATCAAATGCCGTCCTTACCTGCGGGCCTTATAAACCCTTACTGGGGGAAGCGCGGGGATGGACAAACCTAACCCCAAGATACGAAAACTGAAAATTCTGAATTAAAACAGAAAGCATTGCTACGACCTTTCTTTAGATGCCTACTCGCTTTTTGAAATGAAGTGCCTGCTAAATAAATAGAACCTCCCTAGACCACAAACTTACTTATTCCCTTAGGAGGAGAGGAGGTAATGCTATTAAATATCCTTTTCTTATCAGGTATTAGCAGGACGGGATCATCCAACAACCTTATCCTTACTCTTGATTACTATCCACCTGAAGAACTAGACCTGTAGCCTTCTACACTTTAGGAATTAATTGAGTGGAAGTTGATACTGCTATGAACCCTTCTCTTATAAACACCGGATTATCCAACCTTATAACTCTTACCTTTGGAATGAATGCCCCAATCATAGTTGGAGGAATCCCCTAAAATACCAAGGTAGGTGGTGGGCTACTAGTTCGTGTATGATGGGACTAATAATTAGTACAGGAGTATACAACCTTGTTTCACATAGTAGTAATAGCAGTACCCCTTTATAGTTTAGCACTTAGTATAAATATATGCCTAATTACTCCTATGGAGTAGTGTAATCAATCCCGCCTCAGTTTATTCTCCTACTACTCCTTCCTAGCTCGGCCGATTTGATTCTCCAAGTCAGCCCGCCATCCAGCCAGCTTTAAACCTACCCATGCAGCACCCCGGAACCCCAGCTAACAAGTCAGCAAGCAGCTGCCCGCTCAACTCCTCAAAGCAATCGCCGCTTGCCATTTATTTCATCTTCCAGCCCGGATTCAACCAGCCCTGGTTCCTTTCTATATCCCAGCCAGCAAGCGAGTAAGCAAGCGAGATAAGCCCGCGAGCAAGCAATCACCGGGGTGGAGGAGTGATGGGCTTCCGCTCCTCGGTGTTGTTGGTATAGCCACACATCCTAACAAGCAAGCTAAGTCCGCCACCCAATAAGTAAAATAGAAAAAAAGGGAGGTTTAAGAAGGCATTGGTTTTAAATAGACTGTCTTTTATAGAAATATAGATAGACTTGCCTTATTTCCTATAAAAAGGTGCCAAGAGTATATCCTCAAATCCTAGATGCATAGCCGGATGTTAAAGATCCAAATCCATACAGCACCAGCTTCTTATCTACCGCCAGCACCATAAATAGCAGCACGAGTAGTTCCAGGTCCAACAGTCTCTCCATAAGTATAGCAGCTAGTGGATTGAGCTAATTAGCTTGACCCAGTGGCTTAGCTTGAACCAGTTGTCCCTGTAGCATAGTCTATATCTGCCGGATACGAACTTGGCAAGCAGAGCTAGCTTTGGGGGTGTTCCGTACCGTATTATATGATAAAGTGCTTTTCCGGCCTGATGTCTGGCACTTTCGACCTTGTCCCGCCCGTAGTTAGTGAAGGGTTCACCCTTTGCATATAACTAGATTACCTGGAATATGTGAAAAACCAAGTAGAGGAAAGCCCCTGCCTTTTTCACTCATTCAGGTGAGAATTAAGAATTTCAAATAAAAATGAACCTATCCTTATAAGTCGAGCCTGCTTGCGCATCCTCTTTCTCTTTCCCTTTGGTTACATGCTATGAGATTCAATTTACTTAAAATACGGCGTAGAATACGAGTCCGTGGAAAGTCTCTTTCACCCTGCGGCTATATGACTACCCCCAAAACCACGCCAGCCTAACTTACCCCAGCCCCTTTTCCACCCACCGTAAAAGAAATCTTTTTGATATGCCCACTTCGCTTACTCAAATTCCCGCCTATTGGAAGTAAGGCCAGTAATAAATACATTACCAGCTACTTGATTGACGCCCACTTCGGTTAGCCAATTTACCAGCTTCGTTGGACCAGTTCCAACCTTTCTATCATCTGTAGACAGTCTTGTTACTCAATTTCCCATATTATTGGGCCTTGCGTGGGGAGCGTCCTGCCTGAAGTGGTAGCTCGGATGCTCTGATTGGTGATATTAAATACCTCGACCAGCTTGCTTCCCCAAAGCAAAGGAGTAGAGTCTACTTATTAATCCGTAGAACCGGCGGTTCTAATTCATTTACAATTTAATCTTCCACCATCTAGCAATTTCAACTCTTAACCCTGAGACTGTGTTCCTTCCTCACATACTTAAGTGGGAGAACCCTTAGCATATTTGTTAGCCTCACAAGCCCCAAGTCCTAGACTCGGTACTCACGTGCTTCAAGTGCAAATTGATAAGGGAATTGTCCCTCCAAAGAGTGAAGGTTGAGCTCATTCACATGATTATTCACCTTCTGAACTGAATCACATGCTCAAGGCTCAAATAGCTTCAATCATTTGTTAAATATAAAAACATAGGCCCTCAACCCAAAGAGCGCTGACAATGGGGTTTTTGGTTGGTCCTGTTGGGGCCTTTTCCCATGTCTCTTTTCCCTTTGTTCTTACTAAGTAACTTACTTAACATTCATCATGTATCCTAGGCCAAAATATCAAAATTCCTTCAGAATTTATCCCTGCAAGAGTTGAGTCCTTGATGATCTTTTCATTTGCTTAAAGTAGCGCACGCAAGTTTGACCCTCAATGATTTAAACTACAATAAAAGTCAATTTTGCAGGGTAAGTAAGGTTAAGAGTGCCCTTCTTATCATTCACCAACCTTCTACCCTCTCGCACTTCGAAAGCACAAGTGGAGGACTTTGGTACTTGATCATGCGAGAAGTGATAGACTAACGAGTTCAACCATTTAGGGTGATAACACACAATCATTTGTTTTTTAGGTTAATTAACTCGTATCCATTCACTCCATGCACATTGGAAGATCGAGCACAGGAAGGGCTTCGACCCTTATCCTTGTGAAAATAGAATTCCCATCTGTTGCACGCATCTCAGTGTCTTAGACTTATTAAACACCCATGATAATAATGTATACGGGAACCTAAAGCAGAGGCAACACTTATCCTCTTCCACAGCCTAGGGTGTTAATACCCTCTCACATTTCGTAGAAGGAAATGATAAAAGGATAAAGGAAAAAGTATCCTACTATAATCCACTTAAACCAATTTGGCTTGTCGAACATGTCTTAAGCTCCTTTGTTGACAGAGGGAAACCAACTTCGGGAGGTCTATAACCATCCCTCACACACACACAAGGGCTCTACACCCGCCAAGGTTGAAACCTGGGTTGTTTGCATGGTGACGCCCCATCCCAACCACTAAAACACGACCCAATGGGTGATTCCCATTCGTTTCTACAAATAGAGAGTACTCTTATCAGATATGATGGAATGAAAGTGCGTGTTTCAAGGATAATCAGAGTGCCATAAATGCAAATTGACCTTCTTTCTCCTCCTGAAGGGGAAATTTGAGAGGCAAAGACGTATCTCCAGCATGTGCATGCTAATGGTCCAATTTGAATTCGAATTTTGCCTCCAACAAAGAAACTCTCTGTGAATTTCATGTGGTAGGCACGTGTTAAAAGTTTTAGAAATATGGAGCAAGGTGCTTAAGCTTCATTCACAAGCTTGAGCTATGAATTACTTATTATCCTGGTAACTCGATGACCCATGTTGTCATTTTGATTTGCAAGCTTAGATAATCAATTTGTGGCACATTTGGCAACTTCGAAGGAGTAACGTTATGGTCATTATATGCGTGAACTAATACTTGGTCGTTCCGCCACAAATTGAAGTTAATAAAAGAGGGGGAGCACACTCTGCCTAATTTCATATGCCCTTCAACACCTCAGAAGAGAATCTAGATTGATAGTAGAATTTAACCAACTCAAACGAGAATATTCAAATTCGGGTAAGACTTCTCTAGCTCCCCTTATTTAACCCATTCGCATCTGATTTACTCATATATATCGTAGATTGAATCGCAATCTTTTGAGGTCATTTCTATGTTCTTACTCGGAGCTACAAATTAACCTATTATAGGTGTACTAAGGAACCGAGTAAAGGTAAAAAGTACCTATTGAAATGTGTTAGCAATCCTTCTAACTCGTACATCAAAATTCGGAGTTTAAGAGAAAGCTTATTTAGGGGATAGGTTTGCATGAACATGCGATTGCTTAGAATAACTTGTTGTTTTTAATTTGCTTTTGTGTAAGTACGGGGACACTACCATGACTCCGATAAAGGGTAGAAAGTGAAAGAAGAA
>Ga0233342_1000045_pt1 | contig 35301 bp, 17 predicted proteins | sample GEONDECOMP273_FD_180706 | JGI IMG/M metagenome (GOLD analysis project Ga0233342, IMG submission 180706) | Leaf litter microbial communities from Shasta-Trinity National Forest, California, United States - GEON-DECOMP-273 | ecosystem: Environmental > Terrestrial > Plant litter > Unclassified...
CCGGTGCCCTTTGATTTAGGTGACTAGGTAGGCATTCTAGTGAATGAAAAGGTTGGAAGATCTGGCCAAAGAAGGTGATAGCCCTGTATATAGCCTCATGGTTCGATTATTTAAGTCAAACGCAGCGTGTTTTCATTAGGATCGCTTCGTAGCGAGAAAGGGGGACCACCCTCTAAGCCCAAGTATTCCTCAATGACCGATAGCGTACAAGTACCGACCGTGAGGGAAAGGTGAAAAGAACCCTAGGAAAGGGGCGGAGCTGCTCGACTAAAAGGAGAGCAAGGAATTTATTGCTTGCCTGCATCAGGCAAGGAGTTTCACCACCGACAGTAAAGGCAGGAGCAAGGGTAACAGCATCTGAGCCCGCAGAAGCGATTGCATAGGCAAGAGCAGAGCCCACATCCCTATGAGTAGTTACAGAGCCCATATCCTGTTCCGGGTGCAAATAAAGATCCGGTCCCGTTCCTAAAAAAAGGTGCTACGCTCTTTCCCGACAAAGGAGGGGAAGGCCGTCTCGGATCCAAAACCATTAGTTCCAGAGCCATTGCCCGTTCCAGAGCGAGATCCTTTGCCTGTTTACCCTTAAGTAGTTTACCCAGCAGAGACCACAGGAAAAAACAGGGGTAAGGGTAGCAGCAGCAGTGCATTCCTCCCTACCTACTACGATATAGGTAACCGCCCGCCTAATTGCTTAGCCAGTCCGAGCCAACTGCGGAGCCTATCCTATGCCTCATAATTGAAAGTAACGCTTGTAATAATTATTCTATTATATGGGGGGCTAATAAAAGCGGGAGGTGGGCTCTTAGCGAAGCGCGAGCGTTTCAATAATTCTCGAAGAATCCCATTAAAGTGCAGTTCCAATCTGCTAGCGAAGCGGTTCAAAACCCTATTTTTCCTTCCGCTCGTCAAGCCGAACGGTATTTAGGTTCTCGTCAAGCATATAAAGGCAATCGAGGAAAGCCGGGCCTATCGGAAAGGTTATCGTTGGTGAGGTGGGTGATTCAATGGTCGAGCTTTCCAGTGCAACAGGAGGGGAGGCCAGAGATACAGTCAGTTGGGCAGGCAGGCCAGCATGAGTAGATCCGGTCCCGGAAGTGCAGCCGGATGCTATAGAATGGGTTCTTCCTCTTTGTCGGGTGGGGTCAGTGGTGCATTGAAGGTTGGTAAATTCTGAATGAGGAAAGGCGGTGCATCGTGTCTTGAGCTTTTGAGTGCATCTTTCTCGGGCCTAAAGTCCGTAAGTTTAGTTTAGCTTGGGTTCCATTCCAGCTTGAGTATCAGCTTTCGTTCGTTAAAGCAAGGGCCCGTTCCGAATCGCTTTCCTTCGTTTCCCTTCGGCTAGGGCCCGATAACCCAATGAGTCTATCTTGGGAGGCATTGTGTCTTGATCTCTAGGTGAGTAATTTGGTCCATCTTTAGGAGCATCTTTAGGAGGTCTATTGGTGGTCAGCGAGGGATATTGGTCCTCGAGGGAGTGTTGGGCCGTCCTTTGCAATGTTTTCCTTCATTTGCCTTCGTTTGCCTTAAGGGCCTTCAGCCAATGCCGCCGTGCCGCATTTCTAGCTCTTCCCTTCCATGCGAGCGAAGCGACATTCCAATAAATAGAATTGTCCGGTAGTTCAGCCTTTAGTGTTGATACGCGTCAGCATGCATATCAGGGTTCTCGTAAAGCACGTTTTTGTCATCATAAGGCCTGGAGCTAGTAGGTGGCGGATAAAGTCGGTCCTCGTTTGCGATCTCCTTCCGAATTACACGGGACCAAAATATACGCGATTGAATCGTAGGGGTAATGCTGCCGGCCTGGGTACCCGCTAAATGACCCTGAGGGAAAACCAGGCACTTTTGGCACTTTATTTTTCTTAAAACTAGCCACTGAACCGAACTACCTACCTTCCTAACCTATTGACTCACCCAACGTCAGTTATCGAAACAGGGTTTATGTAACACCTACCCACAAAATAAAATGAAAAAGTGTTGATCGCTTGCCCCAAAGGCATCCCATCTGGTTCCGCTCCCGATAAGAAGGCATCCCATCTGGTTCCGCTCCCGATAAGAAGGCATCCCATCTGGTTCCGCAACTGGAAACACTCGGCGATTGACGATACCGCTAGAAAATAGAGCAACGGCAGGGCGAGAACAACAACAACTACAGCAACGATTCATTTCTTTATCTCATCCTAACCCCTCCCACCCCATTTCAATTTTTTTTATGTATCATCCCACTTAGCCAGTCATAGCCAACCAGTTGTCTTAGCCGCCGCCATAGATACGGGATGACATAATTTGCTTTGAGCTTTTAGCACCTTGATGCTGCTGCTGTAACGTTTTGCAAGAGGATAAAGCCAGAGAGCGGGGCTATAACGAACGAACAGGTGCTATCATAAGTGTTACCAAGAGGGGCTAGGTGCTACAAATGATTAGGTGCAGTTAACGCGAAGAAGAGGTGCTGCTATGAAGGAGGTATATTAGGGAGGGTCGACGAAGAATATGTGCCGAAATTATGTAAGTTATACCAACTCCATTCTCCCAGCGGTACCAGATGAAATATATATTGAGCCATGCTTGTTTACATACGAGCATATCCCCAAACTCCACATTCCAAGTCCCCGCCTTAGTACCAGACCTACTACTACAACCTATTACTATGCAATATATCATCTCTACGACCCGTAGGGCCTCGCCCTCGTACCTCAGGCGAGTTTCACTTTTTCACATTCAAATAGTACCCAGTCATCAATAGTAGTACCTCGTAGTCCCCGTCATAGCAACCAACTTGTCATAGCCCATAGCCAATAATATAGTCGTCATTAGTTCCCTTTCATTTTCCCCCCTTTATTAAAAGACACACTGCCGGAACCGGGAGAGCCGTACCCCTACAGGGGTGTAGGGACAGAACAACAAGAAACTACCTGTTCACAAGCTATATCATCAGTGGCAGCCAATCCATTGAGACATTCTCACTCCCAACTGAAAAGACTAATGGGGACTAATCCATGGGAGGGAGCTACTCTAATCCTCCGTCAGAATGCAAATTATGAGGTTTTTTCTATGATAGCTGGAATGCCCTCATTAAGACATTGAGACATGCGCATACATGTTTGTCACTTACGAACATATTTATAGAGGTCTGCTTTGTGTGTTGGGGTGGGATAAGACAACAAGTTGGGCTAAGTAGTACAACGGGTGGATAACTGCCATCAGGATAGTCGTTCTCACCGGCAGCACAGGTAGGCACCCGTAAAGGGGAAAACCCGCAGAGCCAATACCGGAGGACAAAGCTAGAAGCTCCCGTCTATGTATCTTCCATTATTTTCAAAAGATAAAGAGAGAGTTAAAGCCTTGTCTATTCAGTTAGTTCTAATTAGTGCAACTTGAAATTAAACTAGTAAAGATTGAACTTTTCGATCCATACGTCCTTGCAACAGAATAAATAAATGATCTTTCAATCAATAAGGTGAAATGAGCTTTCTTTAAACCTATCTTTAGCTGCTCCTGAGCTGAGCGCGTAGTAAATCTATCAATTCTATTAAAACCTCATTCCCATCCCATGCCCTACTGAAATAAAACTTTAGAATATTATATACGGATATTGTTCTGTCCTTCCTCCCTTGTAACTATAAGATAATAACTCTAGTGAAACAGCAAGGTCTCCTTTATTTATTAAGGTAGGGCAAGCTCCAACAACAACCAATTCTCATAATATGGTGGGGAACATTTGTAATATGAAATATGAAATTCAACTTGCTACGGAGTGCTACTTCCGCCAGCAGGTGCAACAAACAATCTGAAGTTGATGCCCATTTTGGACCACCTATCTCTATCTCTAATAGATCGACCTTGCTCGATAAAAGACGGGGAAACTGCAAATTGATTCAATTCCGGGTCACTTCGTATAGGGAAAACGAAAAGCTATGGAAAATACCAGTGATTCTTAAAATATAACACCTTAGTCCCCATCGAGGCTAAGTTCCCCATCCCAGGCAGGTAAGGTAGGTATATGGTGGGTTATCCACTGCCAGTACTCCATCATCCATGTCCAGTGGTTTCTACGTGTTAATATACGCGATATTGCCATCGAGACGTTTACCTTGTCCTTGGACCAGGGGTTTCCTCCAGTCATCATAAGAAGAGAGTGCAGCAACTGGCCTTAGGGGGATAGAGAAGGACCCCGTTGAGGCTCGACCAAACTGGATATATATAATATGTATGTACGTTTCAAAATATGATGTCGCCATGGATAAGTCCTTGCAATGAATAAATATAGTTAGTATCCAGTCCAAAGGAAAGAAAGAAGAGGATCAACCGTTTTTCTAGAACCATAGAACTAATCTCCATTCTGATCCAACCAAGGAACACCAGTTCCTAGATGTAAGTCATGTGGATTCACCTGGTCCCTCGGAAAGCAGGCGACGAGGGGAGGGTAGGGACCCCGACCGAGTAAGTAAGAAGTAGCGGCGATCCCCTTATTCCTCAAACCGCGTAAGCGCTCCTCAGCACGATGTGAGAAGGCTCTGGTATCCTTCCTCTCCAAAGAAAATAGAAGAATATATATATATTATATATAGCTGCTCTACTTTGCTGTGTTTAGCCGGAGCTGCTGTAGTGCCGGGACTCAATGTAGTGCGAGTTAAAAAGGTCTCCATTCTTCAAAAAAAGGTTTAGTTGGATGGAGATGTTGTCCCCAGGTCATCAGAGTCTCTAATATCTCCAGTAACAAACTACTCTAACTTCTGCGCAGTGTTAACCAACACAATGGCGCCATGGAGACGTGAAACTTGTTCTTGGATAATACCTTGCTGGGCTGGACCTAACCTGCTACAGCGGACCCTCATAGCAGCTGAACACCTAAACACCAAATAGACATGGTTAATATATTATGTAACCATCTTATCTACCTGTAAACTTGTACATAACCACCCAATCTGGGATCATCATATCACATTAAAAAGATATTGACATAGAGATGTTGAACCTTGCCATTGCAGCCAGACCAGACCTACTGCACCTCGTTACTATATAAGCTTGATGATGGTTCCAGTCCTGCTGGCCCATGCTCTACTACTATGAGCAAGTTTCAATTTCATAGATAATAAGTTTTCACATGCTATGGCGGGTTGAACTCACATGTACAAGTTATTACATAGAGATATGACGTTGCATAGAGACATGTTCAGATACGATGTTGCCTAGGATATGTTGAACTCTGGATTGCCATGGAGACGTTTACACTTGGATTAGCCATATCCAGTTGATACTTGGATCTTCATATCCACCTTTGCCAACGCATAGAGTTTTCACATACTCTTATTTCTAATTGTCTACACTGGCATATAAACTTGTCTCATATATTATGTCATATCTAATTGTTAGCCTATGATATTGGCATAAAGAAGACGTGTAGCATATTAACATATATATGTCCTTGCCTAGTCTCCTTCTTTTCCTAAGCCCCATAGTATAAGAGACCTAGCTCTATCTAGCTCTACGGAGAGCTTTTATTAGCCGGAGCTGCTGTAGTGCCGGGACTCTAATGCAAGTGCAATTTGACCTGGGACTATGACTCTGGAGGCTCCTCATCGCCATGGGCTCCAGTCCTGGCTCTATAGGGGGCTATTCCTTCCACGAAGAATAGAACGGAGACAAAGTACTTTCTCTGGATCTCTTCGGCGTGTTACTATATGATGTTGCATACATCTGTTTTACCTTGTCTGCATACCTCATAGCAGCCCTACTACCTACCTATTTATTAATTATTAATTATTATATCAGTATGGAGAAGTAGTATTGGCAGAAGAACACATGTTATGGACCTGTAGGCACGTCTCAATCAGCCCTGATCTCCCTGGTCATGTCAGCCAGGTAATTTTGATATCAATGAGCTAAAGCGATGAACCTGGGCAGCAGCTATGGGGCAGGTAAAAACTATATCTATACGTTTCACACTTGGATAAGTCCTGGCGCGCTATGGGAAGGTTTCAATAAATTGATGGGATAAGTTCTTTCTGCATGTCTGCTCTGTTATTCTCAATTGCTATCTCTGCAGAAGCTGTTACTGCAACCCATTACTAAGAAGAGCTTGCATGGAAACGCTGCCATGAATGAAATAATCTCAATTGCAGGCCTTTGTAAATAAGAATACCGGCATGAAGTTTACCTTGTAGTTGCAGTAGGTGTTAATGCACTTGGATCTTCATAGTAGTCACTCTACCTGTTAATCTATGATGTCGGTATAGATACTTATTAACCTAGTTGCTATCTCTCTCTAGCAGGCTCTGCTGTAATGTAACCGGGTCTCCAGCCTAATAGTAACTTCTAGTCTCCCTAGTTTTTTCACGTATGATATGACATATATACATTGACACTTTTGAATCTCTTTATAATACCTACCCTTCCCTTGGACCCCGCGAACGAAAGATTTATCTAGAATAAGAGGTAAAATGCGAATATTTTCTTTGTTTAAACCCCCGCCCTCCCGTTAGGGGCGAGCGCGCCCCATGAATGAGAAGTTTTGGTGCAATCTGTTCCAAGGGAACTTGGTGCCTGGTCTAAATCTGTAGGCAATAAATAAATCACTGCCTATCCCGTAGGGCTGTAGTGGATTAACCTTAATGTATACTTATTAAATAATATAGAACGCAGGGGATGCGGGCGTATGTGGGAATGATGATAGACTGCGAACTTCTTTTTACCGGGGATTGAACAGCAAGCAGGACATATTGAATGGGTGTACGGAGCAGGTGCTTTACGTGGGCTGTGCTGCCTTGGGTGCTTCCATGGAGTTGTTGTAGGATCGGGTAGTTTGGTAGTTTGGAATAGCCGTTGTAGTTTTAAGGTGTAGGGCTTACCCTGTATATGTTTAATTATATTGGTACGCTATCTGTGAATGATGGGGAGGTATTCTTTCTCAGAAGAAGGGTAAGTTTATAAGCTAGCGAAATATATGTAAATACGCAAAATAGGCTAAGCAAATACGACGGTTCTAATTATGATGCTGGTGATAATGGTAATTATGCTCCTTCCTTCAACTGGTGGTGATGTTGAGAATCATACTGTAATTAATTATGTTGGTAATGAGGAGGCTGGGGATGATGATGAAACTGGTGCTGCTAGGAACAATGCCATTTTTACTGCTTATTAAAATAATTATATTGAAACTGGTGTTGGAACGAACTACTTCCGGTTCTGATGATCGAACTGCTCCAAGTTTAACCGGCCTCATCTTCATTCCTGGCAGCAGCACAACCAGCAGTCCCAGCCTCATCATTTGAACCAGCAGTTTAACAATCAGCATTCCCATAAGCAGCATTCAAAGCATCAGTTCCCGTAGCAGTTCCATAAGCAGTTCCTAGATCATCATCCCAGACCATCATCCCAAGCATCATTCCTAGCAACACCAGTTCCAGGATCATTTTAAGCAGCAGCTGAACCACCATTATTCCCAGCATCAGTTGAAGAGGCAGCATTCTCATTTCCAGCGGCGGAAGAAAGGGTATCCAGCACCAGCATTACTATAGGCAGAACCGGGCCAAGCAGCAGCACTACGACAAGCAGTCCCAGCATCAGTTCCCATATTTGAAACAGCGTTACCAGAAGCCGTTGAAGGAGCGAACCAACATTATCATTCCTAGGAGCGTTGAACGAGCATCATCTCCAGCTTCATTAGAACCAGGACAAGCAGGACAAGAAAGAATTCCCGGGATCATTTCCAAGAGCAGCACAACGACTAGCAGTCCCACCAGCAGTTGAACGAACATCAATTAAAGGATAGGATAAGGCAGCAGCAGCAGTAGCACTACGACCGGCATAAGCAGAATTCCCAGCAGTATAAAGAGCATACCCAACAGAAGTTGAACATGGTAATGAGATTTTATTTAATCATAAGATTATCAGCACCAGTATAACCATTATAAGTTTATTTAAATGTTCAAGGTGGTGTGTTTCATTTTGCATCGTATATAATACAAGTGCCATTCATAATGGTAGCGTCAAACATGGAAAAATGCGGTGCGGGTTCCCGCGGGTTCCCAGGGGTCAATGCTGGTTCCCACTTTCAGTGTTCATGGAGAGGATAAAAATTATTATATTCCGTAGGGGCACATTCGAACCATAAAGGTCTATTCGCTTTTGAACAAGAAGGTCGTGGGAAAAAGCCCAGTATTGCATTCTACCCCAAAAAGTCTTCTCCGATTCATGTTGCTCCGTAGAGAATTACCCGTAGATAGTTTTCCGTAGATAAGTATCCGGAAGTAGGTGATCTATCTCTCCCGCGACTGATCCATCTCCGTACGATGCAATGTGCACCTCATCAGTTTAAGTAAAGGAAAACCAGAAAACTGGGGGCTCAAAATACCATTGCTCAACATTAATTCAGGGCTCGGAATCAGAAGAAGGCTAAAAACTCATGTTATTTCATTCCCAATTCTCCTTTTCTTCATGGCGTTGCAGGAATTGAAAAAGAAAGAGATTTATCATTGTAAGATTGTGGCATTGAAAGGTAATTTCCCCATATGTTGACGGAGCCCAATTCGCCTTTGCAAGCAGTTTAATTATCCGATCCCAGTTTCACCAGTTTCATCATCCGTTTCCAATTATTGACACCAATCAGATGATAATTGGGATATCTAATAAGTGGTTACTGCTTTCTACTCTTTATCCTTTTTCTTCGGAGCAGTTCGGGCTCTTGTTTCGCTAAGGCAGGGGCCTATAAATAAGTGGGAGCACAGGGAAGAATCATAACGAATAGCACTGCCATCTGGTTAGTCCCGAAGAATCATTTGGGTTTTGCCGATTTATTACAGTGGGTTGGACCTTTTAAAATAAAAGGAAGAGGGCGACAAATTATCACCTATTTATTGATTGGTTGTATTTATTGGTCGAGGATGTATTATATACGTAACATAACTAGAATGAGTTGATGTCATTACAAATACAGAAATGTCTTGTAGGAATTGAATGACTATTCATTTTGAATTACGGGTCCCATTCACCAGGAAAAGGGTACCAGTCATTGGAAATACAGATTGGTAGGGACCCCGGGCGGGCCATTCATTGGAAAGACGGATTGGGCGCTAAACCATTGATGGCTCAAGCTCACTCAAGATACTTACTCAACTCAAGTACTCGACATGCTCACTAAAAAAAATATGTTTGCTCATTAGCATGGCATAGCGCCTCTAGCATGGGTAACCGTAACAATAAAAATAACCCAAATAATATAGTAACCGCATGAATCCGGTAACACATGTCGATGAATGCACGCAGTTTAACCATGTATGGAGAGACCGTCAAAACCGGCGCCAAATGACCGTCGAAACTGGTAAAGACACGTTACACCAATTTTCATTACGGTAATAGGCTAGGTTAGGTTATAATGAAGGTAAGAACGCTTCGTTCAGGCGAGGCTAAAAAGCTTCCCTTCACTACGCTTGAAGATCGCTACTATAGAATGAAGGTAAGAGAAAAGGTAATAGAATAGAATGAAGGTATGCTACGTTCCCTCGTGAATGCCATTTATTCCCTTGAATGAGATGGAACCGTCAAAGCCGGATAAGGATTTATTTATTCCTACGGCCTTGGGTAAGCGCTGAGGTACAGCGCGAGAGTAACACGAGTCAATCCTCTCCCTTCGGTCTTTAGTTCGCTTACGCTAACTCGAGCCCTCCCTCTTCCAATGAGTGAAAAGCCAGAAGATAGTATCCAGTTTCTAGATTTAGAACTTTACCTGATGATTTATCTCTTTCTTGCTACCCGTATATATCTCCTTCCTTTTCTTATCTATCCTACCCCTTCCATCCACGCATCCCATCCACACATCCATCCACGCTTACATGCATTGCTCCATCCGCACCAACTGGCGTGAACACCGGAAACTAATTGATTGAACTGACTGCCTTCTCTCTCTCTCTCCACCTACCAACTTATCTATCCCTCTATTCGACCCACCTCACGAACCATCCCACCCTTTGCACCCCTATCGCAGGTCACCCATCTGCACCAGCTAACACAGATTAAACGGGGATACCCCTTTTACCCCTCTATCTACCATATATCTAATATATACCCCTCCGTCCTAGACCCTTGAACCTCCACATTGGTACTAAAACCGTAGGTAGGTAGGTAAGACCTAACCCCTATTGCTACGATAGAACCATGGGAATTGTACTACGGATAGATAGGAAATGATGGACAATGCGTTACTTACGTTGATTTGCAATGATATAAACATATTATGCAACATTATAAGTTGATTATGCACGGATAAATATGTATATAATGCAATATGTTAGGCGGGCGGGATAGATTCAACAATTAGGGTTGAGCCTCTCCTTCTTGCTAATAGCTCTTTTTTACTTTCCAACTTGAACATAAGTAAGTAAGGCCAATAGGATATTTCTCCAAGAGGGGTGGGACAACGAACGAATGATTTCTGGGATTACTTGCCTGTCAGAACCGAGAATTGACAGAAAGGCGGCATTGATTGATTCACTTGATTGATAACATCTTTCGAGATTGGCGGTCCACCGGACGGACACAAGCAACTTATATCCAATAGGACATAAAATAATTAGCTCTCTTTCTACTTTATCTTAGATATCATACCAATACGAGCCATCTCACGTCCCAATAATTAGACACATCCACAGAGAAGGCCCTACTCCCCAACTACCCTACTACTGATGATGCAACTGGATGGTGCGACTACAGCCCACATATTCTATAGGAGTGGTCCCACGGACACGGACAAATGAAGATGAGACACAGGAGACCTTTCCATTGCAGCCAGACCTAGAACCTAGAACTATTACTCTAACTCTAAGGAAGGAGGAATAAAATTGAGTGAGTGAATGAATTAGCGGTTGGGTTTCTTTCTTTGAATGCTCCGTGTGAATGGCTGTGTGCTGTGATGTGTGTGAACGGATTCAGTGAATGGCTTAGATGTATTAACAGCGCGTTCCCCATGTGAACAACAGAAATAAAGAAGAGGTTGAGCCGTGTTGGTTACATACATAATTTTGATTCAAAAGAAATCCTTTTTGTTCCCAAGTAGACACCAGAACAGAGATTTGTATACTCTGATACTCAACTGCTTGGCTTTACTACTATGCTTTGACCCCGGGTCACCTTGGCTACTACTTCGCTGGCTCCCCGGCTCGGCTTGGGCTACTTGACTGGGCTGCTGGGCTGTAAGCAGAACTGATTGCTATTGGAAACAACTGGGTGATTATAGAACCGTGAGCAGTGTAATATAGTTAGTTTGGTAACTTAGTTTCTTATATAACTTGGGGCCTGTGGTAACAAACTGGGGCTTTTGGTGAGCTGCGGGTGATGGTATAGCCGGGATGGCTGGTTAAAGCATCCCACTATCCAGTAATAGAATAAAAGGTTCTAATAATTGCCCATCCAGGTAAGGAACAATAGGTATTGCCTTTCGTACGCCACCTTTCGTTATTTCATTTCCCTGAGATTAAGTCATCCCATTTTATTGGGGCTCCTCCCCCTCCTTCGTTGGTAGAGCAACTTCGCTTGTCTTCGACCATGTTTGGCAATAGCTAAACATTCCTCTATTTGTTTTAGGGTCTTTCTCCCTTCGGCATTTATGGGGAGTAGTTCGTGCCTCAGACGAGTGGATAAATACCTAACCCCATATTACTTTTTTTTGGGGGGTCAACCAATTTTGTAGGGCTAAATCACCTATCACAAAAAGGGTAGCATAAGTGGGTCCTATTTACAACGATGTGCATTGGGGCAGGATTCGCAATATCTCGAAAAAAGGTTATGATGGCTTGTTTATGTACAATTCACCTTGTGGGTGAGGTGAACTGATTCATTTCTGATTAAACCAGGTACATGTTTACAATAGAGGTCATAAATAAATAAATAAATAGATAGATATACTAGTTTTGCTAAGGTCGGATAGTGGCCAGACCCGCCGCCCTAAAATAAATAGATATCCCCGACGAAGCATACTCCTTCTACTCCTCCAACTCTAAATCAATCTCTAAATAAATGAAATTGGTGCTTGCTCTTTCTGCCCGTCTATCAAACTGCTGTCTACCTGCCTGTATGCCATCCTCCCTGTATCCCTGTATTGCGAAGGTTTGCTTTTGAGCTATCTGCTCCGCCTACCTGTCGAACTGTGGTCTACCCACCTGCCGAAAGCTCTACTATTTGTTGCAATGGACTTGCATGTTTCACTTAGCTACCCGCCCTAATTGAAGCCCTTTGGCCACGTATAGTTGTGTGGGGGCCCTTGGCTGGCTTATAGGGATAAGGTGGTATGGCTTACTGAACTGTGTGAGAATAAGGTATAGCCAATAGGTATAGGCAGCTTTGCCTGAAGTGTAAATCATGATCCAAAAGCAAGCAAGGAAAGCGAACCCCATCCTTCCCGGGCCCACACACATTGAGTAGCCTACCCAAGAATGGTAGCTTTAGCGATTCCCAACCAACGTGACGATTATTGCTTTGCCTCCACTTAAACATATGCGAAGGACCTTCAACATATATGGCCTATCATAAGGCAAGTCGTCACTGGTTGTTTTACTTGCTAGCTTTTTGTCTGGTCTTGCTTAGTGAGCGACTGGTCAATTCTAAAAGTGATAACCTGGCCTTATCGATGGTAGATTATCCTCTGTGAACCTAGCCCCGGCTCTTAGATAAATAAGATGGCTCTGGAATATGGGCATTAAATAAGGCCTATAGGATGAAAATTCCCCTAATAAACCTGGCCTTCTTTCTGGCATATTTACCTTTCAAAGCTGTCCCTATCCTGATGCATTCTCTTTCAATAAACTGGCGGCCTTCCTACCTAAGTGACTTTTGGGGTGGGGGAACCTCGAGTGAGCTATAAAAATTGAACTGGTCAATTCGCTAGTTAAAGGGGGAGCGAGGTACGCGCTTATGCTCTATTTTCCCTATATTTTTATATTCCCACCCACCTAACGAAAGTAGCAAGCCCAATCGTTCTTATCCTTTTGGTCTCCGCTCCTCTCCGATGATAAAGTGGTGGTGAGAGTTCTGGCTTATGGCCAATCAAGAATACAAAGAATAAGAGGTAGGTGCATCTCCAACTCGAGGTAGCAAGCCTAACCAATCCGATTAAAGGTTTAATAAGCCTTCTGTTCCGTTCCTTCCATCTGTTCTGTTCTTTTCATCAAACCATCCGGCTATAACAGCAGGAGAGATAGCGAGGGTGGGAATCATTTAGTTAAGGGATCGTGGTCCATTACCAGGTAGGGATAGAGGAATAAATGCCCGTGCCGGTATTATCTGAGCTAGTTAGCTAGATTGAGGGAAGGAATAAAAAAGTATTCTATCCTAGTCTTTCTTTCCCTCAAAGGCTAACGACCTTGCTAGCGACCTTATCAATTCAATAACACCTGCTATTTTTATAATAATTTATATAAAATTCTATCGAATGTTAAGCGTTACCCAGTCAAATTCAATATATCTCATCCAGCCAGTATAGATGATCCATCCAGAAAATAGAAATGTGAGGATTTATAGTAAGATGAAAGGGCCTTTCAGTTAAATTAATCCAGCTATGAAGGGTGACGTACGAGGAATTGTCTTTTTCAAATGGGATAATATACCTAGGAGATCTCATAGCAGGTGGACACCTACTACCTACAACCTTTTACTATATGAGATATCGCATCGATATGTTTACTAATCCAGCTCCTTTCTCTTCAAACTCTTGGTTTTACCTTAGGAGAATACTAATCCACCTCAATCAATAAAAGACAATCATGGCTGTTAGGGTAAGACTCATCTGGCTCCTCCAACTCCTCATGAATTTATGCTACCCGACTCCCGCGCTCCTAAAAATGTGAATCTACGAAACAAGTTATCTACGAAACAAGTTGTAGTAAATCGTTATGTGTGTGATGTTATTAAAAAGTATAGGTTAGATATAGTTTAGGTTATATATATAGTTTGTGGTGTACTTTGCTTGTTTGTGATTATAGTGGTAACAATGGGTACTTCTCTTTTTGGTATGGAGGCTTTATAGGGTCATTTCCTCTCTCGGGTACGGTGAACGGGGTCTGTCGAACGGGTATCCTTTTATGGGGACATATCCTTGCTCTTGGCGGCTAGTGCTGTGACCTTCTTCTTATCCTCTCGGCCAGCGGTGATTTGTGGTCCTTCCTAATATTTCGGGTATGATTGAACCGCACGATCATGCATAGACGGAGTGAATCGTTGTGCGAGATGCTGATAGCCTAGTTTATAACGAGTTGACCGCGAACCAGTGGAAGGAGAAAAACCGTCGACAACGATTGGTTGATAGATACGGTTTTTAGCAATAGTCCAGTTGAAAAACATGAACCCAGTGGAAGTGAGCAACGAGTTTAAAACGATGAACCCGGTGAAAACGAACCAGGGGTTACAGTGAGTGGGTTAGTGGGTGATTGAGCAATAGACAAGTGGATACAACATCTGGTCTGGTACGGTACCGGTATGGTACGGTGAGTGAGGCCGATAGCGCAAGTCAACGGACGCTACTGCTAAGGGGGCGATACTCCCGCTAGTAAGGGAGATGGTTCAACACGGCTTTAACCCTACTTACCTTTACGGAACCTTGTTACTCCTATGCTGGGAATGACCAAGAGCGCTTGATGCTGGTGTTACTGCTCCTACTGGTGCTGCTGGTTATGGTGCTGCTGGGGTGGGATCCTCATAAATCCCACCCCAGACTCCCTTTACTTATTCAATTAGATGGGGATTAGCCCTTAGACCATTTGTATTACCTACACCTACTTGATTACTTTATGTTGCACAGGAACCACCTGTTGTTGGATTGTCAGAACTGCCCTCTTTGATTTACTCACTAAGCCATACCCCTTATCTTGGAAGGGAAGGGTTTGCTTGGGTTAACACTTCGAACATTCTATTTATTTACGGTTGCCTTCCCTCATACATTCTTACTGGGGAATTGCAACCACATCCATGGCGTAGCATATTGAAACCATACTTCCTACTTATGCTTTATGACCTTTGGCAAAATACCTTAATATACCAACTACTATCCTTACTTACTTTCATGGCATACCTAACAGCTGCTCTCCTAACCCCCCATGGCCCAAGTGAGCTTTCAGTGGGCATTCTGTCACATTACATTATTCAGCCATTACCCTTGCAACTTCTTTTCTATTCCCCTGCTTTATGTTACCTGAGGGTGTTTCTATTATGACGCTACTCCATATGATACCCCTACTTGATACGTCTACATACGCTCCCCATTTTTGATGATCGCCCTTGCCCAGCTCGACGTGAACAGCTGTAGATCCCCCGTACCCAAAAGGGAGGTGTTATACGTGTCCACCTGTTCTTTATTTTCCATGCCTGGAAGGTGTGATTCTACGTGTGTTACCAGTTTATCAGAACATTTGCCCAGTAAGCAGGTGATGGTGATTCTATGTGCGTTACCTGTTCTCTTTCCCATGTGCCCAGGAGGTTTTTCTTTGCGTGACCAGTTATACGTGACCGGTCGCCCCCCCGTACACAAAAGGAGTTGTTCTATGTGCTGTTCTCAATTTCCCATGTATGGAAGGAGGTGGTGGTTCTTAGAGTGTGAACAGTTATCTTCCCCACGTGCCCTGTTAGTTAAGTCAGTGAGTCCAGTTAGGGTACTGATAGCCCGTGATCCTAATGGTTATTAGACGTGTTCTCACTCCCCCGTGCCCTTGAATGAGGTGCTTGTGATCCTACGTGTGTTACTAGTTCAGCGTTAACAGGAGGGTATTATATTTGCGTTAACTTTTTATAATCCCCCATGCCAGGAGGGTGGTTATAAACTTTTTTTAAGCCGTATAACAAAAATAGGTATAAATATAGGCCCAATCATTAGGTCCTATTAGGTAGGTCCCTCCCTTATCAAATGTAGGCCCGCTGGTACTATTAGGTACTTTTAGCTACTACTTAGATCTTAGCTTTTGGTCTGACCATTTGGTAGGTCTTACTTAGGTACATCTTTAGGCCCGCTCTTTAGGTCTTTATTCTTAGGTCCGAGCAACAGGAATGATGGCAGTTCACAAATACACGGGTTGGTTCCATACTCTGGTTCCGGTCAGCAGAATAGGTCCTTTATAAAGAGGTACCCGCTTGAAGGTAACGTCCGGGCATCATAAATAGAGGTCTTTTAAGATGATATCTCGTCAGCTCAGGTCAGCTCAGCTGGTAGGGTATCGGAACAAGTACACTGGAAGGGCATCTCGTAAGGTCTCAGATAAGGTCATATCTCTTCTCAGGTCATCCGAATAAGGCATCTATCTACTCAGGTCGTCAGAACAGGGTTAGCTGGATGCACAAAGACATGAACAATAGGAACGGTTCCCATCACTTAGAAATGCATAATTAAAGCTGCTCTGTTACACTTGGAAAAATGCTTGATCGAAGAGCCCTTAGACCTTAGGGGGCAGCAACCCGCTAGTACGTATATTAAATACTATAGCGGCTAGATAGATCTATGCTTATATAATAATTCTTCTGCATCTATGGTCTGTCACCTCTTCTCAATAGGAAATGTGGGAGTGTCCTCAAAAGGCTTACGATTATCCGAGTCAGAAGAGCTAAATCAATCACACAGCAATATGAGTAAGGAATCCTTACACCATGCTTATAAGAGATAAATAATGTCTGGGATTCTTCTGCATTTATACTTCTAGATAAGAAATATGCTTTACTAATATAGCCTATGTGCTGGCAGTTGTTCCTTCTTTTAGGGTTTATTTTACTACGAGAAGGCGGCATAAATAGCCTTTAAATTAAAAGGGGCGCTTGAATGGCTATGGCTATTTCCAAAGGGCTGCCAGCTTAAGTTTCGGAAAAGAGGGAAGTGGATCGGTTGTTGAACGTCCGAAATAAATTCGATTTAAAGCCGGCTTAACTTCCTTCGATCCGCAGGGCCAACAAAGTAATTAATTCGCCCCATGATCCAAGGTACACTAGATCCGAGGCACCCGGAACTGGAACTATCATTCGACGCTTTCAAATGCTAACCTCTAGCGGGAATAAGATAAAGGTTTACTTACCTGCCTCTTTACTTATTCTCTACTGCCTGTGCCGATACTAAGGTGGAGCATCTAACTAGGGGCTGGTACGGGTGCTTGCTAGCTGGCTGGTGGGCTTATACATCCATTGTGTGATAAAATGAAGAAAGCACAAATAGATAGAATTGATTGATGACCTAATCCATGATGCATAAATCACTAAGGAAACCCATCATTAATGTTTCACCCTACCAGGGGAAGGGGGTCGCTGGTGCTCCGAGGCGCTTTCTAGCTGGCCGGCCCTGTCCTCCCTACCTACTATCAAAGCTAGCATATGCCCTATGGGGGTTGCTTTGTTGATGCTGCTAGCTTGGGTGCTGGTCTTGCTGGCTGGCATTATATGGCTGGGGCTTACTCAATGGCTTCATCAATCCGTTCATATGTATAAGTGAGAGGCCCATCCTTGAAGAACTGGTCAATTTAGAGTGATAAGGAGTGAAAAAGAAAGATTACATTTCCCAACCAGAAAGCGAAGTTACCACTGAGGGATGGTACATTTGGTGTAAGCGAACTCTGAGATCACATCTTTGGGATAAAGTCCAGATGGAATAATTATTGAAATCATCAATTGAAGAAGCAGAACCAGCATTACAAGGAGCCGCCCGAGCAGAAGCAGTTAGTAGTGTTGTGGATCCAGGACTAGCGGCTCTATACCAGCCAGTAATACCAGCAGTAAAAGCCAAAAAATGCAAGGCCAGCCCAATATCTGGTAAATGCAGTACTTACTATCTATGGCCATTTAACTAATAGGGCAGGACCAGCCCAAAAGGAAGACTAGAGCTTGTCGCTAAAGGTTCCGCATGTAAGATGATCCAGCTAGTGGGGTAGTATTTTACGAGCGTCGGTTCAGTTATTTTGTTTTCATGTCTTGCCTAACCTCTCTCTATCTAAGCTCTTTCCTCTCCCCCCTGGCTGGCCTCGCCGATCACTTAACTGATGGGGTTAATGAGACCCATCCATGCATACACTCATCAATAGCAAGTTACTGGGACCGACCCAAATACATATAAAATAACCAGAAGCTTCATGCTCGGGCCTACCGCCCACCTACCTATCTAACTATGCCAGTTGGTTGTTAAACCCCAAGAAAACAAACTCAATGGTCGGTTCCACCACAAACAGGGCTGCGTTTCCCTCTCCCTACCTATTATTACTGGGTCTTATGCTTTATGGGTAGTTCGGGGCTATCTATCTATAGCTAGTTGGTTGTTCGACCCAAACACGGGGCTGCTCGCCTGCGGTTGCCGATACGGAACACTACTGGGTCTTCCAGTTCATGGCTAGCTCGGGGCTTGGGTTCATGGGAAGGCCACCCCGATTTCGCCAGCGACCCCAGCGCGCGGTACCAGCCATCCACGAGGAAGTCTGCCTCACCTTCAATCTAAAGTCTAGTCTTTATGAGATGATGGGATTGAACAGGCTTATGACTGCTAGGAGGGAGATGGGATATAGATGCCCAGACAGCCAGGATGCTTATCCACACCTATAGGAATCTTTGGAGGGACTGCTATATGAATGAATGCACTTAGGAAGTCTTAAATGCTATAAACACTTTACTTACCTTTATTGCTTGCCTTATTAATCTTCCGGGTACCACATATTTACTTCTTGGGGGATCATGTTACCACTGATGAGCCCTGCTTAGACCAGTTTGAAATTAGAAACAAACCTTGGACCTTCTCACCCTAGGAGATGCAGTGCTTGCTGCCCAAATCATGAACTTCTTTCTCTTTCGAAGCACCCTGCATGGATGAGGTCATTAGCCGAGAGAGAAGGAAGGTTGTTTACCCTCTTTAGCTTATATCTTTAACTGCCGGATGGCGGCTTATTATAGTCCATCAGAGAGCCTCGTTGGGAAGGTAAAAGCTCTTCGTCTGAAGCAGTAGGTAATCCTGAATCATATTGGCTCCTTCGGCGTAAGAGGTCTCCGGCGTTAGTAAACTACTGAGCTACGGCTTTCAACCTTCGATGAACACCAAATCTATATCTGGATGAAATGGACTTTGAGAGAGAAGGTCTGAGTGCGCTTCAATTGCGACGAAAATCATAAAGAAAAGAGTGGATAATTACGATAATGCAACTCGCTCATATTGATCACACTATATCGCGATCTAACGACGTTGTGCAGCTTTCCCTATGGAAGGACGCTCGACGTTGCTTCCCGGACAAACCTTCGGGGTACAACGTTACCGATGGCAGACAGTCAAAATGCGGTGACCCTTAGCTGGGTGATGGGAGACGTGAGCCCATCTGACTTTCCATCTCCTCTCTTGTTCGCTGCATCTCGGAACGGGAGCTATTCAATAGGTTGGTCGAGATAGTGGTCGCATCTTTCCATACCTATCGATTAGGGGATAACCTAGGATTGTAGGCCTACTGCCTCGCTCTGTCAAGGAGCTTGCAACACGTCGCGGCGGGTTAAAACCCCGTTTTCCCCGATTGTGCCAAGTCCTGCTCTTCGTTGATCCCATAGCCGCGTATGTCTGATCTTAAGATCGATATCCTCCAGAGAAACTACTACCTCTGCTAGCTCATAATCTGCTTGCTCCTCTGCTATTTGCTTTGCTACTAATGTCTTTATATAACCTTCTGCTAGGTTTCACTCTCGAACAAGTGGGTATGCTGGCTGCCCCCGCCTTAGCTTCTGTGTTTACCTGTGATGCTGCTAGGACGGGATCTGTATCTCTATCTGTACCTGGACTTTAATTTCCAATGAATGGGTTCTGGCGGAGACATTACTAGCTACTTGACGCCCACTTTGTGGACTGAAATTACCATCTTCCAACAGGGCAGTTAAAACCTTTCTCTCTAATGTAGACGCCCAGATTTGTTATTTAATTACCACCTTCTGTCTATGATCAACTATGACCAGCTGGCTATGACCTTCTGTCAATGCTTGGAAATGTCTTTCTGGCTGGTGACCACTTATTTTCTGACCCTATGGAATGACCGGCTATGAGCGTCTCTCAGCTATGACAAGTGGGTTATGGCAAGGGACTATCGGTGGCAATTACCTTTTGGCAACCTCTTGGCTAACCCTCCTGTCTATGATCGGCTATGCCAGGTGCTTATTGTGTAAGTAATAAGCTATGTGAGGTGCTTGCTCTATATGCGGATGTTGTAGGAACTATTTTTCCAAATATGTAATGAGGAGGACCATTTATTTGGTAACGGGTAGAGGTCTAGGTATAGGTCAGCTCAAAGAGGTAAGTTTGAGTATGGGAAGAACTATTTCTCTTTCGGGTATGTATGAGACAACTCGGCCAGCTGGTGGGCTATGATTGGCTATTATTGTCTGCTGCTATGACCCTATGTAATGACCTTCTTTCTTTCTTTCAATGAATGATGTATGTGTTACTTCCTACCAGCCCCACCTTTACCCACAAGCTTCCTGCTCCTTTTACTTGGCTTCCTGCTCAGCTTTTATTTGCTTTTACTCTAAGGCAAAAAAACTAGGCCTTACTAGACCGAACCGCACATTACCACAAATGACCTTCCCTCTCAATGACCTTCCTTCCCTATCAAGGTAGGACCAGCCTTCGACACCCGTTACGCCCAGACCTGACCTTCTCTCGAGCAAGCTCATAAGCAAGCTTTTCTTTATGCAGCTAATTAGTGAGCTCTAGCAATTTCCTCTCTGATGCCCATGATTGTCCCATCTTAGCATGCGGTTGGTGAGGTCGCCACATGAATGACTTCTTTCCTTTATATCCTCCAATGCTCTTTTTTCCAATGCCCTTCATTGCCTATAAAAAGATTGGTCCTCTTCCTCTGGTACCCGCTCCTCCTCAGGATCTGGTTGTCCATAACTCTCGAGCTTAGACTGGGTATCAATAAAGGATTACTTATGGTCCTCTTAAACTACTACATACATGTGTATCATTTGATAAGTTTTAATAATGTATACTTTATTACGGTATAGTCCTTCGTCTAATGCGTATTTGGCCAAGGTAAAAACATACCTTCCTTGGGATGCTAAAGATACAGCTGTTGGCAATGTGCCCCCATCCCTCACATCAAAAACATTGACAATATCGTATTCCCCCGACCATAGTCACTATGGATGAGTTACCTCCCTGATCCTATGCTTAATAAGATTATGATCTTGTTGTTGTTACTAGTACTGGTCCCTTGTATTCAAAGTGTTGTTATCACCCCGGTCCCCCTTCTTATCTAAAAAGAAATGTTTATTTCTGGGTTTCTTTTTCTAGTTGTACCAGCTATGCTTATCGGTCCAGCTATGCTTATCGGTATTGTATGTGTTACATATGTTAATCCCATTTAGCTTATTTCAGTAATTATATCATTTATAATTCCAGTTGTTCTAATCAGTTTGCTTACCACCTTTCCCTCGTTTCAATCCATGTCGCGTGGTTTAATTCATTTTCTTAGGTATCCTATCTTCTTTCCAATGCTCCTTATCATGTGATTCATCTCCACATCGTCTTCCATGTTAATTACCATGTTGAGAGTTTATATGATTTTGTTTTGTTTTTTTTTTCCAAAAACTTGTGATCGTAGGTTAGGGTAGAGGCCTAAAATTAACCAATCCATGCATACCCGTTCCATATATTTGAAAACTAGCTTGGCTGAAAAGCTCCTTCAGTCATGATTCATATCGTTCTATGGTTTATCCCTACATTTTTGGGGCATTGATAATTTTTGTGAATGCAGAATTATTCATATTAGGATATCCATATACCTCCTTTAATTGGATAACCACGTTCTCCTAGTTTCATAAAGCTTGTTTATCATTGTTCATTAATACCTTTTCATGGTCGCTTTCATGGTCGCTTTCATATCCCAACCCTTTTTTTCCTATAATCCCTCCGTCGAATTGTCTTGGGCCATCATTGCAGCTTTCAATAGTATATCTATTGAAAGTTCTCTGTTATCATTTCAACTAGGGCTATCCTAACAACCCTTTTTGGGGTGCCATTGGAACTCATTAGTTTTCATCTCTTGGGATTTCTTACCATAACATCAACTGTTTTCTTCCGACGAATACAATTATGCTTAGCTCAAATAAGATGGATGACCCACCGAACGGACCTTGACACCCGAAGAACCAGCGGAACCAAAAACTATACCCGCCGGATGAACCCCTACACAAGCAACGAACCACCCGCCCCGCAACGACAACTACCACACGAAAAAAACAATAAGCCAGATTATCCCTTCCTTCACAAAGAAGGCAAGCGAAAGCAAAAAGGAAAAGGTCCAGAGCAGCAGGAAAGCAAAACAGGAAGGATAGAAATAGTAAGGGTAAATACCCCCGCCCACAAGCGAGAGCCGAAGAGAAGATAAAAAGCTAAATGCAAACAACGAAGAACGAAGCCGCACGCAACACCTACCCTATTTGTGTCCCACCTTACGACTTCGAACTTGGCTGCTTGCACTTATAGAGAGTAGTACTGTTTGTCTTTATATAGTCGTACTCCCGTGTCAATGTGGCTATGGTCTGGCTGACAAATGGTCCCTTGGTCACAGGTTGTTAAACTGAGCGGACATCCCAATTGAGAAACAATATATATTGAAATAGGAATCTGACTGCGGTCTGGGTGTAGCAATCTTTTACAGGCTCTGCTTCAGCCCATCTATTTAATAAGTATTCTGTAGCAGTGATAATATACTTGGCCTTGGAATGGCGGACGGGAAGATTGATAGTACCTATGAAATGGCCCATTTTGAAAAAGGCCCGCAGAGCTCGGACTGGATGCAAAGGCATTTAATCTCTTCGGGAAGGTCTTCCAACCCGCTGACAGACGTTACAAGATCTAGCATACTCCTCCTTACTGTATTTACTTAAAGAGAGTCTTGACCTTCCATTCCATCCTTCAATTCATCCCCATGAAACTAAATCTTTTCTATCTGGACTGACTACCTTAACAAATGTCGTTGGAGCTTCATACAAAGAAGTTACCCCACTAATTGTGTCAGATGCTGTTGGATCTACCCCATGCACCTTCTATGTTGTCAATTGACAATAGAAAAAGCCTTAAGAGAGTCTCGTCCATGCACTCTTTGGTGGAGTCTTAAGTTGTGGAGACAGAACTACTAGGCAAGATCCAATTGGAAAGTAATATTTAGCTGGACATATCTTAGCACCAACCTGCCTACTAGCTCACTTTTTCTTTTAGAACATAACCCTTACGAGACTTATTCGTCTTGACTGGCCTATTCGTCTTGACTGGTTAGCGGAAGGACCCATCCTCAGAACCCCAGCCCCAGCAGCACTTAGGTTTCACTTGCCCATTTCAATCTGTTTGTGTCTATGAATATGCAAATATGAAGCCGAGAGGAAGGAGAAGAAAAGAAGTTACTACCCCAGCTACAGAAGCTGGGAGTGATTACCACTCCTCAATGACTGATAATGTTCAGCTTCCATTCCCAGATGCTGGAAAAGAGACTGGGAGACAACTGTTCAGCATATGGACTCAAGGGAAGATTGGAGTCTAACAGGGATTGTGGCAAAAGCAGAGAAGGACAGAAGATTGAAAAACTCATTAAAGGAAGAGCACACAGTAAGGGGGAGCATAACTCCAGACATCATACAGAAAGCACAGTACAGTTGCAGGGGAAGCACATTGGCTTATCCCCTCCCAATTTAGATGTATATTCATATATGGATTTAACAAACAAAATTGACATCCCGGCCTCTCTTCATAGAAAAAATTATGAAAGTAGTTACACTACAAATTGGCATTGAGCAGATTGGGACCCACCCTGTGATACACTTATAATAAGTGGTCATGGATATAGTTGTGAAGGCCTGTTGAGCTAGCTGTCTATGCTGGGCTATGGAAATAGGTCTGTTTGGAAGGAAGGTGGTGCCCTGCTGTCCTGTCTTACACAGATGCTTATTATGGGTAAAGCATTTAGAGAAACTGTGTTTCGCTATGTGGAGCTTGTATTATATGCCCTTGCCAACGTAATATCCATTTCTTATTGTTCAACCCTCCTTTTTTCCAAGCAAGGTGCAAGTATATAAAGCACTTCTTCCAGCTAACTTCTTGCCTGGGTCAAACCAACCAGGGATTGATTCTATCTCCTGTGAACATGGTTCCAATGTATGATTCAGGCTGTTAGATGGAGTTAGAATCTCCTTCCTGTTTGTTGATGGAGAATTACATCTATAACTTTATACCCTATACTATATATTCCCATTGTATAAAGCTACTAGGATAAAAATGATAACTCCCAATTATAGCTCCTCGTGGATTATTTCCATATTACCATAAGGATTAGCCTCTCCTCTCATTGGATTAGCGGAATAGCATAGCGGATTATAGCATATTAGAGCTCCCCTGGCTTATAGTGAAGAGATTTGGAAATGTTATCAGTCTCATTTTGTCTCATTTATTTTGGAACTAGGATGGGATACACAACCTTTTCAGATTGTTGTTTGTTGCACTAATGCATTAGGTTATTATAAAGCTAGCAGAATTAGATCCAGATTTCTTTACAATGAAAAAAGTTAAACCCTCCCCTTCGTACCTCAGGGAAGTCCCTCCGGGTCATTTACGAGGTACGAGGAAATAAATGTACCGAACGGGTTGTCTCCATGGCGAGTTCATATATTATGGATAACCTGAAGATGAATGTTGTGTTCCAATGCAAGAGCCCTGATATGTTCTATTCTCTGTGTTAGAGCTGCTGGAACTACAGAACAACTTAGAATGGGAGGAGGTTAAGATAAATAATTGAACAGGAGGAATTAGAGCTACAGATAGTGCAACTGGCCTTAGAGAAAGAACTGACTAGTCTAAATAGAGTAGAGGCTGTAATAGAAAGATAGGTAGGAAGGTGTAATTTATACTTGCCATGGAGAAAGGACGTATCGATGCAATATCGCGCATAGAGTAATAGGTTCTAGAGCTCTTAGAAGTAGTTCTTATTTCTTTCTTTAGGCCTGAACTCTAGGGCTTGAACGGAGCTATGATTTGAATGGAGACACATCCACCGTACTGTTACAACCATAATACCGTAGGTAAGTATCCATGGGAAGATATGCATGGACAATAGTTAGGCTCATTGACATGGACTAAGGCAATGGACTAAGGCAATAACTTAAGGCAGTCCCAGAGTAAGACCTTTAGTTCTGACACGGTAAGCTTCAGACTAACTTAACTCTATGGCTTGTATCTAGAGCTAGTACCGGAATCTGGGCAAGTCCAGTTCAGTCTCCAGAAGACTCGGCTTTAACTCGCTTAAGAAAGATCTTACTCTACTGCTTTAGTAACCAACAGACTACACAGTATCTAAAGCTATTACTTCTTACCTTACAGATTAAGGCTCCTTCTCTATCTTTTTTTTTCGCCCCCGTAGGGAACTCATGCAGAACCCAACTTACTAACCAATCCCACGTATATAACATAACTCATCTAAGTTCTATTGTATATAGCTCTAACTCGCTCTGTCCTCACCAGGGAATAACGGGAGATTCACCAGGGATAATGAGTACGTCTTTATGTTCCAGGTCTCTGTCCAGACCTAAAGTTAAAGGCCTATTCAATTTCCAGATGATCTATTCAAGTTTTCGCCTATAAGGTGGTGTTCCGGGCCTCGAGTTCTAGGCCTAAAGTTCGACTCCCGGAATGACTGACTAACAACTGGCCTAACTGACCAGATTGTGCCATATCGTTCGTTGTGGAACCTCAATTGTCTCCGTCAGTAAGCAAAGCAAAATATATGTACAACAACATGCATGCCTAATCCGGAACAAATACTTAAGTGGCAGGTTCCTAATCGTACCTCAGTTACCCTCTTCATCAAAAAAGCATAAAGTAACAAATGCAAGTATCATACCTAAAGTATCGTACCTGAAGCGCTGACTGAATGCGAGACAGCGATCGTAATAATCGGGGCGTATAATCGAGCTGTGTTGATCCTTCCACCTCATGGGGCAAGCGCTAGCAATTAACTGTTGACCAATCTGGCAAGTGGTCTCTCTCATTACCCAATCAGGAGGCAAGGTGGTGCGCTATTCCCCAACCTGGAGTAACATGATTACTTAACTAGCCTAATTAGTGTAACGCTCAAAGCTGGTTCTATGCAATAGCATATCTTTTTTAAGATTTATTGTTTTATTGTCCTCCCTGACCTGTATGGCACCCTTGCTGATGACCTTACCTTCTAGCAAAGAAAGAGACTGGCAAATACTATGCTCTCCTGGCAATGAAACCTGGAAATTCTTATGACTCCTGGCAATGGGAGTAGTACCTCTTCGCTCACTGTAGCTTGGCTAAGTGCCTATTTATTTATCATAATGGATGGACACAACCTATGGACAAAACCTATAGCTTCTTCGCTAGATCTAAGGGGAAAAAAAAAGTGGAAATAAATGCTCTTAGCTCTCTCCCGGGATGCGCTGCAATGGGGAAATTTGTATTGGCTAGCGGGAGCTAACTTAATAAAATTCACTTTTTGTGTCCCGATAGAGCTCATGATTCCTTGGACCTCATAAAAAGGCAATCTTAATCAACCAAAATAGCGAATTAAGAAGGTACTTTGTAAATTCTTCCAACTAAACCCCTTATTGCCTGGGCAAAACCAGGGATTATATTGAAAGTGTTGACCATTTGGAATGACCTTCTGTCATGGAAAAGGTAAAAAATAGATATGGCAAGTGATTATGTTCCAAGGAATATAGCTAGTTAGTTAAATTATATCCGGGGAGCAACATATAAATCTATATCTTATATTATTAAGTTGTAGTAGGTCTGGCTGCTATGGTAAGGTCTGCTGGTGAGGTTTCCCAGCTAGGTCTTATCCTTATTGAAAAGGAGAGAGGAGAGAGAAAACAATAAGCTTCTTCGCTAGAGCTCGTTGTTAACTACAGCGAAAAGTATCCATTTATTTTGGAATTACACGGACACAGCCTTATAGCTGTTTTGCTATAAATTTATTATAGATGGATGGTTGTGGAAAGGAGCTACTAGGATAATATGGGTTTAACCTGCCCCCGGCCACCTGCACGGAAACAAAGTAGTTCTTACACTACAGCATAGCTATTAGATAGACCTTACCCTATGGAACGGGCTATACCTTCTTATTCTTCGCTGGGAGGGGGACACAATTGGAAATAAATGCTCTTACTAACTTATATCGGTAAAGAAAGCTAATTTTATCTTTACACTATGGGACTCAAAGTTGAGCTACTACACTTCTTTATTTAATTTAACACACTTGACTTCATTTAACTTAGCAGATGTATTGATTTATTCTAGATGGATTTAACATAACATCATCTGCAGTCGAATAAGGTAAAGCCCTAGGTGGTACAACTAATCATAGTGGGACTACTCTAGAAAACTTAATATTGGCCGCTAGTAACCTAACTCTAGCAAGAACCAAAAGAGCTAGGCAACTAACGCTAGCAACACAAGCACATTCTCTTATATTGGTGGCATGGTGTAAATTTATTTTCCTTTCTTTTGTCTCCATGGAGTTGAGAAAAAAGGGGACTACTCCTCTCACATGTACTGTTTTGAGAAGGAGCTAGTAGGGTGGGTTCACCTCAATCAAACAGGCACAACCCTGCCTGCATGAATGAGACTACACCTATGTTAAATAGGTTATACTGTTCAAATGTCAAACCGAACATAGAGGCAATTTGAAAATAGGCTTACTAATAATAAAAGTACAATATATGGATAATTATAATGTGTCCCATTATTTGAATAAAAAGAAGGTAAGATTTAACTGAAGGTCAGGTAATTAGTACTAGGCCTTAGGGTTTTCATATGGTATAGACTTACCATATGGTAAATACAACAATTAGCCTTAGTAACGTAAGTAAGGGACTAGCTATAGTCTCTCTCCATAAAATAAATAAAAATACAACCCTGGCAGGATATTATGAGGCGTATCCACAGTATTACTTACGTGCTTCCTGCCTGGCTATATTAATGGCGGCAGGCTTATTGAGCTTGCTCGCTATATGTGTATGTCTGTGTGGGGGGGGTCAACCGAACAAAGGAAGAATATAGCACGGATGTCGCGGGGTTGGAAATGAACAAATAACTGCTCGGCCTTACTGAGCGGGCAGATGCGGGAGGGAGGTATGAAGTAGAGACAAATTGGTAATGCTCTATCTTTTGGTTGGCTCAGGGTTAAGGGAAGAGACAAGAATAATGATTGATAGTTTGAGGAGCTGAATTAATGAGTCTTTTCCAAAGAGCTCACCGAGCAATCCAACAGATGCCAGGAGTCACTGGAAGCCAGTCCACCTCTAACCGATCACCGGATAGGGGTCTTTCTACAGGGCCAACAGAATAACCCTTTATACTGGGCCATCATAGAGGTCTTTACACGCTACCTTTACTTAAACTCAGATTGCAGCATATTCAGATTAAAAAATGATTACAATGGCGAGGTTAAACATATAGATGCAACATCATATATTGATTATTTATTTATTGTTACAATAGAGTTGAAGGCTTTCTCTGCTGTTGAGAGGTCCCAGGCTAAGGCTAAAGATGAAAGAGACTTCTGGCTGCTAAAGGCTCCTCCTTCACAATATCCCTAAAGCGCAACCCAAAAGCAGGTGCTAGTAAGTAAGATCGTGCATCGATTCCAAACAAAAATATCCTAGAAAATAGATTGGAACTTACATTGAGTGCATAAACACTTGGAGCATCACCTGGAGCACCTGGGGGATCCCGGAGAGCAACGTGATTTAAGGATATAGTTAATTAAAGATAATTTACATGCTAATGCCAGTAATTTCCACATCCCTTGGTTCAGTGGCTGGCCTATTAATCAAAATGATTTCCCTATTAGAGCTACTCAAATAGAATCATCACTGGGAGGGAACGAATTGATGGGAACGAATCACAGGGACGGTCTCTAATCGGGCTCCGCTAATTCACTCGGCTTGTATACTTGGTTGCACTTATAGGGGCTTGGTTACTCGGGTTTGGTTAATCCCCATTATATAAAATAGCCATAATCACCCTTTATCTTAATATAAACTCTTTTTGAAGCGCCCAAAAAGTTAGTATTTATAATAATACTTATAAAATGAATTTTCTCTTTATAAGACTATACCATTTAATTATGTCTTCCTATGATTGTGTTTATTCACTCGATGCCACGAGGCAATCCAACAGTTATTCATTCCCAGGAGGAACAATTGATGGTTGCCAATAGATAGATAGACACCCATTAATTATACCCACACATAACTGAATCACCGTAACAACATGACACACCGATACGATACGGGAAGGAAATAAGCTACGGGAAGCAGGACGGGGCCAAGTGAGTGAGGCACAGCCAATAATAGGTATTTCCAATAGGGAGAGTACTAGGTCGTCGTCTAAGTGCCGTACCAAGTACAAAGAAGATGTAAGCAATGGTTATTGAAGCCCGTCCAATGACTTACTAAGTTTTGTGAATCAGTAGTTCAAGTAATTGGTAGCAATAGGTCGTAGCACAACCACAATTTATCCAGGCCTAAAGGTGCTGACCCATCCCAAGCGTGTAAGAAATTCTAATTTAGGCTCACTAAAACAGATAGTTTCCACGTATGATCAAAAGGTGAATTCCTGTTCCTTTGCTACTTAAATAATATCTAAAGGTCTTAGTGCTAGTTGTTGTTTTAATTCATCAATTGTATATAGGGCTGGCCGGGTTAATACCATCCCAAAAATAGAAGTCTTATAGTTTTACCTATAATTAATGAGGGAAATTGAAAGGGATAAGTAAGTAAGTATGGTGGTTGGTAATAGTAAAGTGAAAGTAGGAAGAAGGTATAATATAGTAATAGTCCACCAAGTAAGATTCATTCATAAAGTGGTTGTCTAGTTCGAACAAGTCTAGGTCTATAAATGGGGTAGGTATAAGAGCGGTTAGGAGGGAATAAAATAAAGGGCTATTAGGTAGGGCTCTTACTCAGAATGTAAGTAGTTTATAAATTATAACTATGTTACAGCACTTAACTGTCCTTGCCCTAGGAAGGACAAGCAATAAAGATTTATTATCTGGATGGATGGGAAATGGCTTCAAAGGGCATTTCTAAGTTCTATGAAAATCTAGTCCCCCTTAAGGTAGGTTTTCATCGATAGCTTCAGGTCGTGGGCTGATAAGTTCTTATAAGGTCCTGGGTCAACCCAGCCAGACATCCTATCATTAAGACCAGCCAGCCGTACCACGCCTGTCAATTGTGGAAATTGAACTAGTGAGAGGTGGCCTATCAAGATTGAACGTAATCACTGATTTATTTGGAACACACTGTGCCACGGGTCAGGTCGGAAGAAATAAGAATAATAGTTTAAAGTCCATTTTAGTTAAAACAAATTAATAGGGGGGCACTAGGATATTTACTTTTACCAACTACCCCCTGACCCAACCGTTATGGAATGGATGCCACTCCGTGCCTTGATTCAGCTAGGAATGTGAGTGAGTACAGTACTTAGAACCTTGGCTATGCTGCCTTCTACCCACCTTTTCTTTTACCACCTTATGACCTAGACCTGGTAGCCCTATACCACTTGATGAATTAATCTTAGGAGGTAGGGACAGCTATAGACCTTATCTTCTCAGGACGGGATGAACCAACCTCACCCTTACTTCCTTACTGCCCACCATACACCATACAACATTATCATCACTTACGCCTACCATATTCACCTACTTATTCTTCCTTTACGTCTTCCTACAATACCTCCTTCTCCTTTATCTTACAGTCCCAGCCAGATCATTTTACTTCCCCAGATATATTTATGGCCAAGGGCAGGAGGGAGCCATAGACATAGCAATAGCGAAAGCGTCTGCCTTAGGAAGAGGACACCCGTAACAGAAGTTCCCTTTTGGGGGTCTCCTATTGCGAAGCAAATATATTGCCAAGGAAATAGAGTCTCCTACTAACTACAGCAAAGCCAGAACCTTGCCTTAGACAGCAAATACTGCTCTAAAGAGCTGCGACTAAGAATCTTTCGCTACCTTGAGCGCCTTGTAAACGCTCTCGCCTCGGAATGTCCACTTGACAAACCACAAACCCAATCTGATATATAAAGATACAGATAATTTGATACATATGTCTGATGCTCGTTAGCGATATTATGGTTTAATTGAGATTCCGGTTTTAGGGAGCGAAATCCAGAGCCTTATTTTCATGCATCGATATGAAGATTCTGTTTTTCGTTCGAAAGGAGAGTGAACCGCTCACTCCGTTGCCTATATGTATATGGTAGGGGTACAAGGCATAGATTGCTAGAGTCAAGCCTACAGAGGCAAAGGCATCACCCATAAGGGCATACATAGTAGAAGTTTATCACCCAGCAGTAGATGACCCAGTCCCAGTTTCTGCTTACCTTTGTGAGCGAGACCCAGATTATGCGCCGCCATATTGAATCAAGACCTAGTTCCATAGATAGCATCATATATATATGCAGAAGTCTCTTAAGCAGTCGGTGAAGCATAAGACCTAGCTGATCCATTTACGGATCGATAGCCAGTTGACCCGGAACCATAACTTCGCCTCTTTCGTATGATTATAGGGTTTTGGGTGGGAATAAATAGGCTGACCCTGGCCAAGTCCCAGAATAAATATGTCATATAAATTGTTTTGCTTACTTGGAAAAGAAATGGTTTTGTCTTCAAACCCTTTCCTTTCTTCCGATTGGACCGATCAAGCACGCTAGCTAACGAACAAGATCCTCCTATCTATGGCCACTTGAAGGTGGATTACTTCTGGAGCAAGGCGCTAATCAAATTATTATCCTCTAGAAACAGGTTTTTTCTCCGAAAGGAAAAGGTAGATTACTCTTTTTATTGGCCGGTTGAAGTGACCAGAAGTGTTGTATGCAAAGGTGTAACGAGAGAGGTTTATTATTTGCTCCTTCTCGGTTGAAGTGATCAGAGGTGTAATTTTGTTCTGCAGAGTTGTTCGGTTCAATCCCCAGTTCGCTTTATGTTCGCTTTACCATTCAATCCGCATTACCCTTTCAGTCCGCCTCCCAGTACGCCTTACGTTCTATACGCATACCCCACCACCCTCAAGTCAACCACCAGTTGACCTCAGAACAAAGATGTTAAAAGTATGTAAGAGGGTGCACATTGTGTAGCATAAGTAAGACATGCAACCATAAGCTACGCATGTACACACCGCTATCGGTTCCTTCAAAGCCATGGGAGAGTGTTTCTATGGACTTCATTGGAGGACTTCTGCAAACAAGGAATGGTCATGACTACCTGTATGTGGTTTTAGTTATATTTCTCATTTCTTGTAAGACGACCATAGATGCCCAAGATGCAGCGCATAAGTTCTTTGAGCATGTTTGGGTTCATTTCAGATTGTCGAAGTAAACCATTTCAGATAGGCATACGAGTTTATTGACCATATTCTGGAAGACTCTTTGGAAGAAGCTAGATACTACATTGAGCGGGTCTACTTCATTCCATCCTCAAACTGATGGCCAAACTAAAGTGGTTAAAAGAACATTGGTACATTTATTAAGAGGATACAATCATGGGCATCCCAAGACATGGGATGAAAGCCTACCTTATATACAACATTCCTACAATAGCGCCTTTCATTCTTCTACCAATATGGCACCATATTGAGGCATCTACCTAAATCTCCACTATATTTGGCATATGGCAAAGAAAAGGAAGGATAAAGAAGGTGTTTAAAACAAAGAAGAAGAGGGCTTATTTATAAGGAAAAGTTTCTTTCAAGGAGAAGTTAATTCCATAATCATGTCCAAGCGACTTTATAGAAACTCAAGCAAAGTACAAGTCCAAACATGAACTACATAGGAAGGAGCACAAGTTTCAAGTAGGATACTAAGTTTGGTTGCACTTAACAAAAAAAGATGGCAAGGTGAGGTTGCGAAGCCGAAGCCAGTAAGATATGTCCCTTTTAAAAGTATAGCACAAGTTGGTGAGAATGCACTCAAATTGAATCTCCCTCCATACATGAACATACATTCAATTGTAAATGTTGGACACTATCAATTTTCTGAGGCAAGAATATTGGATCAAGAAGGTGATGACGGGCTCCAGTAATGCTTGGGATTGATGAGACTAAGATATGTTGAGGCTTACTTGAATTAGAAACTGGGAACGTATACTTTACAAACACCTACACTGTATATGCAATCTCAGCACTTTTCATCATTGGGTTTCTTAAGTTTGTAACATTTGTTTTTGGGGAGTTTTATTCTGTATTATGACTCTGCTATCCTATTTTTCACTAACTAATGAGCAAGAGAAAGGCTGATGAAACACTCTGCAACAGACCCTAGGCATGCATGCATTGATTCATTGCTTCATCTGCAGAAAGCTAAGTAACTATGGAATTAAGCTAACTCCCTAAGTAACTCTACCGAAGGCAACCTAAGGCTGCTCTTCTTGGCTCGTGGATCTATTTGGGAATTGCACTAACCCTCCTAAATAACTCTGCCGAAAGCAACCTAAAGGCTGGTGTTCTTGGCTCACGGAGTTATTCAGGAAGGATGCAAACCAATAGAAATAATAAGGTTACCAACTAGGAAATGAAATGACAGGAAACTTAAGGAGTGGGCCCTTACTCTGCAGCTCACTGGATGGATCTATAAAAAACCAATTCAAGTCCATTTCGTAACAAGGTAGCATACGGGGAACCTGCGGCTGGATCGAATCCCTATTTAGGACCTTGCCTTATGGGTGCCCGATGGTGAATGGGGCAAGAGAATGGGGTCGGGAATCGCACGCTGGGGAATGGTGCGTATCCAAGATTGAAACATTGCATGGACAGTAGGGGAAGAACCTACATGTATTATTCGCTCTATCGAACGTGATTACCCGCAAAGAGAAGGTGCCCTACTAGAGAAAGTGGGGAAGAAATTAGACTATATTGCCAATAATCAGAGATTACTTGCTATTCACTAAATAAGATGTCAAATAGCGCTGACATGGCTAGGCTCGGAATGAACGAATAGCTTTTAGGTCTGTAAGCAATAAATGACCAACTTATTCCTTTCCCTCATCGTTATCCGGTTCAACCGGGCCGCTTGTCCCTTCCGGCTTAATAACCATATCCGGATCTATATTTTTACCGAATCTGCTTTATTAGACCAGCCTAATATAAAGTTCGTTTGCTCACTCCGCTCCTTGAACTATAGTTCGGCCGGCCCCGGCTATATAGTAGGGTGTAGGTTCTTGGATCTCCGCCGCTCGGGCCATAAATGCAATGCATGGGTTCGTCCAGGCAGTGTGCCATGCGCCCTACTCAACTATAGTCGGGCACAAGGTTTGCTAAAATGCAATGTCGCATGTTTACGAAGTAAGCGATCTGGGAAACACAAAATAGTTATCATGAACTATAGTTGCCATCAATGTCCCATTAAACAATTTATCCTTCGCCATGTCCCAGCCCGGCTAGATAGTAGGGTCATAGTTCGTGGTAAGTGGCTGTAAGAGCATGGAGCAGGGAAGCCCTACCTCTACCTAGATGGAGCGGGTGGTTTCATTCTCGAGACCAGAATCAGTGAACTATCGTAGTTTGTGCGAAAATGCATATGTAAAAGCATTTGCCTATGTGTCGATCCGCCCATGTGTACCACTGCGACTTTAGACACACAGGGCTTGTTCACTCTTCTTCCTGAACCTTGCTGTCTCATTCAGAACTAAAGTCTTCAAAGTTCATGCCGCTCCGGTTATATCAAAGTTTGATTGCGACAACGTTTATAGTACTGCTATTGCAGGTTCGCCCGCACTCACGAAATCATTTTTATCGCCAACTAGCCTTACAAGATGGCCGGAGGGAGATCCGGTCGAGTGGTGCGAATTCATGTATGTTTGCGCCATATATTCTCTATGCCGAAGAGTTAACCATTTACCAAGCGATCCGATGCGGTTCTCCGAGTAGCGTTTCTATGATTGAATACGTGTGAGTGACAGATTCGTTCGAACTATAGTCGCGGGGTCGCCGTGATGATTTGACAACTGCTTTGATCCCTTGCCCGATGCGGACAAGCAACTCCGTCCTTTCATCTCCGAATTCGTTACGTGCCAGGTTCATTGCTCACTCATTCCCCGACCCTTCATGACTTCTTTATCTCCCGCGTCTACTATAGTTAGGAACTATAATTGTGATTTCCTGATGTTTGAAACTTCTATGTTCATTGGATCCTGTGTATTATCTGGTTTCACGTTGCTTTATTGATTGGTTCGAATGAGTGGCCTGGCCGGGTTAAGTTGGGCTTTATTCCCTGCTTTGGTACCCTAATACTACTGCACGCCCGAGGTGTCGGTCCTCCAT
>Ga0233342_1000046_pt1 | contig 35299 bp, 24 predicted proteins | sample GEONDECOMP273_FD_180706 | JGI IMG/M metagenome (GOLD analysis project Ga0233342, IMG submission 180706) | Leaf litter microbial communities from Shasta-Trinity National Forest, California, United States - GEON-DECOMP-273 | ecosystem: Environmental > Terrestrial > Plant litter > Unclassified...
GCCGACAGCAGCAGCCGGGTTACTCCCCATATAATAAAAGCAAGCCCGCGGTGATTAGACCAGCTGGGTTCGTCTTTACAGCCATTCATCCAGCCCATACTATCAATCGAAGCAATCGTAGCTTCTCCATTTTTTAAGGTGTCAAGGGAGATTTGGTATCATAGAATATATCTAAGCAGGGATAGATAGATGGGCATCAATTTATATACAGACAGGTATGAAGATAAAAGATATAAATTCGAAGGGTTTTATCCATCCATTCTTTGGGAGCTTCGTAGGGGATATATAACGTTACATAAGCGTTGTATTTCATATGACCAGTGCGCGTTGTTGGTAACAGTGGGTGTGATGGGCTTTGCTCCTCGGTTTCGACCTTTGGCCCGCTACCTACTCTTGAATCCCAAACCCGATACCCAAACCTGAGACCCGATCCAGATACAGAGTCAGAGCCAGAGCCCGACACACTGCCTGCTACTTAGCGCTCCCTACCAGCCCCCTCCCACTGCTTATTTTCCTGCATAATTCCAAGCATTTCCATAAGTGAACATAGGCATTCAAATGGGCATTCCTGCATTATCAGTCGAACCTTCTTCTCAGCATTCAAGGAGTCCCCCGGCTCCTGGTAATACTTTTTATTCTGGGGTTGCTGCCCCTTCAACAGCTGATGATGGGACTGCTCCTGGGAATGTTCTTTCAACTGATTATTCAAATGCCAGGAATTAAGCTGGTTCAACCGCTCTTGGTACTGCTCTTTGAACTGATGCTGGGAACAATGCTGGAATAATTCTGCTGAAAATTATTATACTGGGAATGCTTTAAATTAGGACGGTTTAACTAGTGTTGATAGAAAGGCTGCTGGTGGGACTGCTTGTTGTGCTGCCCGGAATGAGGAAGAAGCCGGTTCAACTAGCGCTTCTGCTGATAAGCCTTTTGCTTGGATGCTGGGAATTATGCAAGTGAAACTGCTCTTGATACTGCTGATGGAAATTATCCGGGAACTTATGCTGGTCGTTCAACCGCTGCTCCTGAGATCGCTCCTTATGCTTATTCAACTTGAATTCTTAGGGGATGAGGCTTATTCTACTGGTGTTGATGGGGATTACCCTGGGATTGCTTGTTCAACTGCTGATGCTGTTGGTCGAAGTAGTGCTTCCGGTTCTTCTGCTGCGAATGCTCTTATTGGAAATGCTGTTACTAGGAATCCTTTTGCTGGTCGTTTTTCTGCTTGTCCTGGGAATACTTTATTCTCCTGGGGATGCGGGGTCAACTGATACTGGGAATGAGGAAGCCGGTTCAACTGGTGTTGCTAGCAATGCTTAAGCTGCTTAGCTTGGAACTGCCGGTCGTTCTGCTTATGATCCCGGGAATTATGATGCTGGGAATGACCCCCCCGGTAATGCTGATACGGCTGCTACTTCAACTGCTAATTCATTAATGTTATCAATAATTCCTGCCTGCTTTTGGGACAGTACCGAAGGGACGATAGCGGCACCAACCAAGGCAAAGTAGTTAAGTGAAGGATTTCAACTGAATCCGACGTAGGAGGGAGAGGAACTCGTTGTTTTGGGTATACCGGAAACCCCAAAACACAAATAGCTAGGGAATGGACTTTTAGAATAAGGTTTTAACTCAACCGCCTAAGACTACTCATTATGCTGCTACCTGCCTGATTGGATGGATGGATTAATGGATGGAATAACCTTACATGCATTCAATTATCGAGTTGGCTAAAGCAAAATTTTAGTTATTAACCCCAGATCATAAATAATATACTCAGCTATAAAGAACTGGGCAAGCATATCTATACTATGATTCTTAGCTTCTCTTTAATACATAGAGCTAGCATACTTGAAGCCTTGGCCTTACGGAATCTTATTCCTATAATAAACCTACCCCATGAAGATTATAACAGCGCTTATCCTTGAGCTTCCTTGCCTTTAATTTACTCCTTATCCTATAGTTCACATAGCCATTATTGGTTGAATCATATGAGCCTACCAGGCAGAGATAGGAACCAGGGATAGATGGAATAATATACTATCGACCCATAGAACTGGATGATACCTATAGAGCTATATTCTCAATGTAATACTGGGATGTTATGCTACAAATGCAATGATCTATACTAGCAATCTTAGCCTCTCTTCCCGCCACATTAGAACGATAGATTGTACCTTGATGGGGACGAAAGATTAAACCACCTCGAAGGGGGATATCTTAGCCCTAGTATTGGGAGTGATATAAATTAAAGCTAAGCATCGAATAACACTTGGATCGCTTCTTGGATCGACTAGTGGTATAAACAAGTATCCCCTGGCGACTAGCTCTGACCACTGACTTACTACGAATCGCTTATTATTGGTAATGACCAGTTTACGATGAGGCTGTGGCAATGAACCAAATGGCTGTGACTCACTCACTTACCTCATAATGTGTAAACCTCCCCAATAGTGTAACCTAATCGTGGAATCTAATCACTCATACCTCATCGCTCGAAGCTAATTGCTTGTCATGGTGTACGTGTCTCTGTAGGGATTATCCTCATTGATTAGGCCCATTGGACGGACCAAGTTCTAAGGATAAAACAAGAAGCTTATTTGCTAGAACAGCTATTATAAGAAGTCAGGCCTATTTATTATTCTATTTGTCAAAGAATGTGAGACTAGTATCCTCATATTTATTTTTTGTTTGTAGTTCCAATAGTAGTTTTTCTTACAACTCTAACTACTTATGGATGGCTCCAGGGACCACCTTCCTTGTGGCATCGACGGCTATTTTAAGATCAGAAGTAATAATGCCCATTTCAGTAAGGTTATCTATGATAATGGATTCTGTTACATTATATGTGTCCTGTTAGGAGATCATAGACAGAAGGTCGTTGCCAGGAAGGAGATCATTTATAGCCGCCAATTAGTGCCAGAATATAGAGGTGGTCCAAATTAGAAATTAGGTTGTCGAAGGTACTGATAGAGCTAGTACTCTATAGCCAGGTGGCAATCAATGCCGCTACTCCATTTGGTACTCGAACCCAGGAGGATGCAATGCCGCCTGGTGTTGCTCCTAGTGTTGATGCATTCAATGTAAGTTGGGTCCAATTTATTGAACGGGAGATGTATTCTTTTCAATGGAGGACGTCTTCTTGGATGTTTTTGAACTTATGCACGACGATATTACTTACGACGCACTTTAAGAAGTTGCTGCGCCTATTGTTGGATAATCAAGTATATAATGCAAGCGTAAAAAAAAACTTACCCCTAATAAGGGAGAGGCGTAACAACTGACGAGTATTCCGGGGAGAAAAGGTTCAACTGAATCTTCTGCCAATAATAGGGCGCGCACCCTTTACCATCTCATCGATAAGTTGCCCAACTACGAGCTATCCTACTACAAGCTACCAACTCCCATACTACTCCAACAACTAAAGACCCATTTTCTGGCAGAGTAATTTATTTATTGAACACACATAGTTGGAGGCTAGGTGGTACACCGGGACGGGCAACGAGGATCCTGGGGATAAAAGAAAGGTGATTGATGAATGGATTATACTTATTTGTTTTCCAATTGGGCTGGCCGGTAGTAAGGAGCGGCCGATTATGACTTATTTTCTTCTGGGGGGAGGGGGTAAGGACCCAGCAAGCAACTTGCATATACTCAACAGATACCGGCATAATAACGCTCACAGTGTTTGTTTTTAATTAAAGTATAGCCTGCTATGTTTCATATTTACAACTGGTTGTTACATATGCGATGGCACACGGTGGCACAGCATCGGATGGCACTCAACATAAAGGGAAAGATGCAACCGGGGGACGACAGAAAGATGCGACCGCACCGGCAAGGGAACAACCCGCGCATATAAAAGCGACCAGCGCCCCCCCCCAATAATTACTTAAAGAAAAGCGCTGTTGAAAGAAGAGCCCTGCCCTGCCCTGCCCTGTTAAAAGAGCCTGGTTTAAAGAAAAAGCCCTAACCTACACTTACTTTTTTTTATCAAATTTGAGCAGCAGAGCATCGATACACTGCCTCGATTGATTTATTGGATTTGATCAATGCACTCTTTATAGGAAGGTAGAGAGTCAGGAAGGAACCAGTTGCCTAATTAAGCCAAGTATTTTTGTATAATTACGTATATAACGCCAGCTGACAGATAGTCTCTTTCTTTTTTATTTTTATTTATAAATTGCCTACCAGGTTCGGACCAGGCAATAACTTCTGATGCTACCACATATTGAAAACTTCTCATTTACTTTTTTTTATTTCTAAAAACCTCCTTTTGGGTGGGTATGAGGCCCCTTTTAAGGGTAATTAATTAAAGGTTCTTTATGCTATTTTGCCATTTCAGGGTGTTTCACTACGACAGGCCATATAGATGAATTTGCTTTGAGCCTGAGCCACCGGCTCGCTGGCTTTAATATGAACACTATTCTCCTCGCTTTTCTACTTGCCGGGAGGCGGAGGGTAAGAATGCTTGTTTCCGGACGGGAAAGCAAGGGAAACAGAAAGCAAGGAGTATGTTCCCATTTTCACGATTAATTCCCCGTGAGATAAAGACAGAAGGCCACTTTTCATTTCAAACCGGAAGTCATTGCTTTGCTTGGCTCAGGGGATTGGCTTTTATACCTGGTTGAGGTACTTGGGATACCAGGCTACTAAACTCAACTGCACTACTCAGATGATTTAATTAGCTACTGGACACTGGGCTGGGATACTTGGATCGGAGCAGGCAAGAAGTTTGGATAGAACAGATATTACAAAACAGCCTCATTTGCTATTTTAATTAAAGAATATATATATAAATATATAATTGTAAAATATAGGAACAAGTTCAACGTATCTACGTCATAATTTGAAACTAGCTATAGCTCTTATTTCTCTTTGTTGTCAACTTCTCGTGGTTACATCATATAGTAGAGTGTATATAGGCTGCTCTGTTCTTGTCCTCCCGGTTATGTCTCTTTTTTTTGGCCTCCTGACTAGTTCTTATTTGTCGTTCCGTGGTGCGCCCCTAATCATCAGAAGGCTGTCCCTCAATCAATAAGTATTCGGGCAAAGCACCAAGCCACTTTGCTGACAGGCATTCCCTTCCTAGCAAGAATTAAAGCATGTGTCAGTTGATGATCCTCTTCAACGGGTGCTTCGTAAGTAACGCATTATCAGTTCAATCAAGATAGTAACTCCTTTCAGGCCAGCCCGAGTTTGTCTTTATTCTGTTCGTGTAACCCATTTCGAAATATGGTTATCTGCTTACTCAGGTGCATTGTAAGTAATGCCTCGTTCATGTCGTCCAATCTAGGTAAATAACTAGGGTTCCGTTATATAAAAGAAAATCTTTAATTAGGACCGAGGTACACCCCCCCCACCCAATAAGTCACTTAGGAGCCTCTCAACAGAAGGAATTCACCAGTAAGGAGCCTCTAAACATATGCCATCCTTATTTATTTCTTTTTTTTTACAGAAGCTGCCTTTAATAAATATTATAAAGAGTTTTATCTATATCAAAAACTTTCTATTTGGAGATATCCCTAACTAACTCAATTTATTATCATACTTATTATATATGATATTATGCATACATAGTGGAACTTCTGCCTGTTATCTAGGACCTTATTATTAAACGCTTTGTGTATATATATATAATATATATCTATATTGTGTAACCTCAAGCATCGAACCTTCATCATGTAACCTAACCTGCATCGTGCTAATTGTGGAACCCTAATTGCTACGCTCCTCATCTCACCTCACATAACCTCAACGCCCTCCCCTCTATCCCCGAAGTTGGCAGTAGTCGTCCTCCGGACAACCTCTCCCTCAATCTGTTGGCCATAAATAAATAACTCGATCAACCCCAGCAATCATCAAGACCGGGCATCCGATCCCCACCAATCCGATCCTAGTGAAGTTCCAAAGCAAGCCAACAAGGAAGCCAGCTTCATAAAGTTCATCATCGTCACAGGTCGAAAATAAGTAAGGTGGCAAGAAGAGAGCTACGGGCGGCAAGAGAGATAAATTGATATAGGTTATCAACAAGATCGAAGATCTCATGGAGAGAGAGACTCGGGTCTCAATCAAGGTCTAAATCAAGTCGATCGATGAAGGTGAGTCTCCAGGTCAAAGTTCGATGAAGGCAGCGACGAGGTCTTATAAGGTAACAAGGGTAGGTATGGGTATAGCTGGGTTCGTTCAGAGGTACCCAAGGAAGAGTGTTATGCAATTACCAAGTCAGTAAGGATGAGGAGGTTTTAGGATGGAGGGTATATAGTAGATAAAGAGGTTGGAACATAACGTGTCTGCTTACAATATTCTCTAGTGCTGTACTATGTGCTAGTGCTGTTGCTTTATAAGTAAGCCGTGTGCCGTACTGTGCCGGGTGTTAACATACACCACTAACAGAATACAAGCTGTTCACTAAAGCGGTTCGCTGCACAAATAAAGCCATTCAATTATGTTAATACAGTCAATCTAGAGCTCTACTCTAATCCCTCCATTCTTGGAACTATCCTTGGTAACCTCTGCCTGCCTTGGGACCATCCTAATTATTTATTGGGTGGGGGGGCGTACCTCAGGTAAGCACCAATGGTTCTATCCTTTTGTCGAGCAACGTAGTAGTACCTCAAAGAGCGCATAGCAAAGCGTTTCAATTTTATTATACTTTTTTTTATTATCACTGAGGATTTAATATTCTATTACTTATGTCATTATTTTCCACTTTACAACATGCTATTAATTAATATGCTGCATGAATGGCAGGCAGTTAGTGCCTAGTTCGTAGCCTGGTAGGTGGTCTGCCTAGCCTGTAGCATGGATTTTAGGTGAGTGGGGAAATAATGGGGCAAGAGAAGCTGTTCGCCCATTAATAAGGTAAGGAAGGCGTAACATATTGAAAGCCAGTAAGTAAGTCAGTAAGAGTCTGGGTTCGTGCGTAGGCTTTGAATAAAAAACACAGCGCTCCTCCGCCGAGGGAGAGAATGAAGCATGCCTACAGCATTTAAGTATTCCGACATGACCATATAACTAATCAAAGGACTCAAAGTAAGGTTAAAGCAACCAAAAAGGGCTTGCCCGTTTCGAGCTATAGCAAGTTAATACCTAGATTTAGGATGTAATTACAATTCGTCTCAGGATACTCGACAGACACACATTGTGCTTGTCAGCGAGTGACAGGGAGATGGCTTATACTGGAAAGAAGGTCTTTATTTATTGCCCCACATCCGGCAGAGATGGTCCGGAGGACGAATGATACTGCCCACATCAACACTGGACGATAATATAAGGACCCCATCGTTCTCACCAGAAGATAGAGATGTTTCTCATCATGCCCGATAGAGGAGGTCCCCTTCACGTCATACCCGCCCGGGATAATGAAAAGATGTCCGTACCGCCAGAGGAAGAAGATATGACCTTGGATATTCTCATATATAGTGCAACCAAGTTACCGCACTTAAAGGGGCCTTCTTCGAGTGGATCCGCTTACGGCTATCAGCTTAAGCAACACCGTTGGGCGCAGGCACAAAGTCGTGTTGGCCCAGATTAATAAAAAAATAGAATTTTCTATTTTCATTTACCAATACCTCATTTTCATTGGGTCCATGCTGATTTAATACGTGTCCTGGGCGGGCTGAAAACAGATTGGGTAATGGGTCGGTCGGAATGGGTGAACAGCATGAACAGCATGCTTTTTCCCCTGGTATCGGCTATCGGCAGCTCACAATGTGCTCCCTCCAATTAAGTGTTCTATCTATAAAGTGAATCAATCTAATCAGTTGCTTTCGCCCCACCCACCCCAGAAGATGTAGGCGGTTGTGGCTTTAACTGAAAGCATACTAGGATAATGCATATTTATAACTGAAGCGGGTATGCGTCCTATATAATGTGTATTGAACGGGGATAAAAATAAATCCAAATCTGTTAAATTGCTGATCAATGCCTCCTCTGCCGTAATACCTCTTGTCCTGCACGCATCCAGGCCACCGGTCGTCTGCCCGTCCATTATCTCAAATCCATTCAGTATTGCTCAATCGAACCAATCCCTAACTAAAACAAGAAAATGTCGCAAAGCATTATAGGCTCAAGGTTCTAGGTGTATTTGTAGGGTATAAGTCTGACCGTCGTATCCAGGAAAGTAGCCCAGGCTATCCAATCAAACCCCGATAATAGTTATGCTTATCAAAGTTGTAGGGGTTACTAAAAAGCACAAAAATATTCTCGTCATAATTCCCATCATTCCCAGCACACAGCCCCATTGAGGTACAATCTTCACTACCCGTTCACCTTACCCCATCATTACCTTCAACACGTTACACATCCACCCAACATGGGACGGCAAGAACTACCGCACCGGCAAGGCAACACCTGACAGACCCACCCGACAACATAGACGCCCTACCTGCCAGACAGAGAAGAGCTCCCACCCCTTGCCCATCCACAGATCCCCCTCCAGCCAACATACCCGCATAGAGCTTACCCAAGATAGCGTAGAAAGACAGAAAGAATATCATTGCCAATAGTCACTAGTTGACCCCAGGAATCTTTTCCGGTACTTGTAATCCAAGAGTCGATCCCAGGTGTAGATGCCCGTAATGAGTCATAATCAATATATAATATTAATTCTTCTGGGTAACCAACCACTGGTACCTATACTGTTGAGGAGCGAGGATACGTTAAGTATCTCGTCCGCCCCGGACGAGGATACGAGCCGCGAAGCCCGACCCAATAAGGGTGTGAGGGGCCAATATGATTATGAATCCAATAACCATTTTTTTTTACTAAAGAGCATATTTCTATTGATGTTATTGCCAAATGAGAGAAAATAAAGATTGAGTTCACCAAAGGAAGGAGGCACGCGATAGAGAACTTAGATTCCTTCATTCCCAGTTTGGCATAGTCAGGTGACACAGGTAGGGGCATTGACAGTCTGCCGATAGGAGATCATATCCAGTCTCAGTGCATGAAGCTGAAAATTTGATTTATTTACTCTTTTCCTTTTATAAAAAAAGTTACCCCAGGATAGCTGGGAAGGATGCCATTAACCCCTTCATAAGCGAGTGAGAAGGCCACATAAACACTGGAGAGAGTGAGGGGCGGAGCCATACCCCCGAAAAAGGTACTATGTGCTGTGAACAACGGCTATATACATGCAGTTAATTACAGCTATGTGGGTCATACCCTTCTGACCAAGATAGAGTTCACTCCAACACCTATAATCCATCGTAGCTTTACGTGTAACCAAGCAACATCATCGAAACTAATGCATCCTCATTGTGTCATAATGTGTCCTGTTATTTGTCCTTGCCAACGCCAATCGGCATCAAAATGAACTCGACCAGAATTGTGTAACAAAATTGTAACCACCTCAATCGGTAAGCAAACCCCATTGGAAAAAATTGTGTAAATGTATCATATCGTAAAGTGAAAGGGGAGGAGTGGAAAGGTTAATGGGTTATGCATTAATGCGGATTGACTAGTGAATGTGGGCAATATAATGGTACGAAAGCGGTGAATGATAGGGACGTTATATGTTTATAAAGTAAAGGAGCTAATTAGTCGGTACGGGAATGACGGGGCCAATGTGCCGCCTGATTGGTACGTGATCTGTGAATAGGGGGGTACGTGCAATTGGTGGTAAAGTGTAACACCTTTCTCGTAAGAAGGGTCATTTTATTGGCTTGCATTATATATGTTCTTATACAACAATTGTCTCGGCTACATCAGAAGGTGCATTGTATGCATTGGTAAAAAAACCATTACAAGAAGACGTCCTCCATTGATTCCCAAATAGATAAAAGAACCCATCGCTGACATTGAGTGCATAAACACTTGGAGCAAAACCTGGCATCAACTATGACTCCTGAATCGGCTATCGGCAATGAAGGCTATGAGTAAGTAATGACCTTCAATCACTGAAAACTGACTATTGGCGAGCACTGCTATCAACTATTTATCAACTACTTGGCACAGACTAGAGCTTAATGCACTGAGTAGAGCTTCGACGAGTAGAGCTTCCCATTCATTACAAGAGCTTCATTCTAGCACTGACTTACAATAGTTATAGCAGTGACCGGAGCTTCTAGGCTCTGTCTGTCTCCAGCCCATTCGAGATTAGCCCAGCAGTTAGCGTAGCAGCCAACAGTGTGTGATTAGCAAAAATAGCAGTTTATTATTCCGGGTTGAGTAGCTGAGTCAGGTTTAATAGCCCAGCGGAGTAGAGTAGTCAAGTGGAGTATTCCCTCCCATATCTATGAGTGGCATCGATTATTGGGTTGGAGTACCCAAATTTATTACCAGCATAAACTCTTGAATCTACTCTTGTCATTGAGTGCATTGACACACTGGGATAAACTTTTGTATTGAGCCCCAGCATAGAGTCCTGAAATATAGTGAATCATCACCACATATTCCTGTCATTGAGTGTATCACCACTGGGCAATCATAGGTAAACACTAGACTAATGACTAACAGTGCGCGATGTTGGTATGCACTGAGATAAATCAACTGGAAGCTCGGTTGGCTGTTTGGGAAAGAAGACTCATGCTCCGAAACATCAATGGGGACTCTGCGGCTAAACATTGACTTTGCTCTTTCCTAAACAAATGTTTAATCTACGTATATATATAAATAAATATAAAAATTCTTAAATGGCATCCCGCGGTCTAAGTATCTACCCCAGTATGGGATTGAATTCCGTGCCCCCTGCCCTTCAAGTGTTGTCTCACCTGTAAACACCACCTCTAGCAAGCAGGCTAAATAAACCAACCTGCCTGCCTGGCATCCCTATAGTAAGAGCAAGCGAGAAAAAGCCCCGGAAATATATATTGGCCATCCAGGCCCGCTATCCAACAAGCTCCCCATCCTTATCCTTGCACTCACCCCACCCCGACTATAAAGCTAAAAAGCCAGCAAGCAGCCGATGGTTTCAGCTTCCTTCACTTTGACCAGGCAGGTTCTTCATATTAGAGCAGCATCATGTGATTTTGTAAAGTCTTTCAATTTAGTTGTTCAAGCGGCGAAAGCAATTGGTTAAATCCTGCCACCAATTATGGAGAAACGTCACGAAATATCATTCTTAAATAATAAATACCTCATTTAAGTGCCCGAATGGGACCTTGGACCTCATAAAAATTATATAAATACAAAAATATTGGATGAGAGTATTTGAAAAGATCTGGTCCACTGAAACTTCTTGCCTGGACCAAACAAACTAAACCAGGGATTCTATTTCAAATAAAGATTTATTGTATGGCTAAAACATAGCCTAAAGATTGCTCAGACAAATAAGAACGAAAAGTTAAACGTAGATATGCAACACATAGATATGCGAGTTTGTATATCGATGTAGTGATTCTATCTCTATAACAACTATATAAGACTAGCTCTTTAGTGCAGAAGTAGTTGTTAAGAGTCCCGGCACTACAGCTCCGGCTAAGCACAAAGAGTATAGAGCTAGGAGGAGTTAGCTTCTTCTGAACTCAAGCTAAGCACCATAATATAGAGAGAGTCAGTCGTTCATTTTAGAAAACTTAGACCAACGAGTGGCACTAGAGTAGAGTCGTTATAAGAAAGAATAAAAAAGGGAATTACAACAATTATATATGATAATTCAATTAAGCATTTGAGGAGGATCGCAAAAAGAGTCTGCAGGGATAGGGGTATAGATAGGTTGAGCCAGTCACGCTGGTGATCCCTCTTTCTTTTGGGCCCCCTGAAATAGAAACCCCCTTCATTTAGGGCCCTTACTTCACTTTTTTATAAAATCCTCAAAGGTGGAATAAAAAGCATTTTATGGAACTTTTCATGTTGCACAGGTTTATTAGGAGGATAATTTATATCTTTCTTTCTTACTATAACAGCTTTTCAAAATTTCCTGAACTTTATGCATTTCTACTCCCTATGAAGGAATAGAAGAACGACGAACCTTGTGTGGCTGGGTTGCCTACTAGCATGCTGGACAATGGATTTCAAATCCAAATTCGCTCTCGACGGGCAGAGCCATTAACAACCATTGCCTAGTCAAGGCACTGCTACGAGAAGAGTTCGCCTACAGATACACAAAACTGAAGAATCTGTAGATAGAACAAAAGAGCATTTGTTCACTGTAAATGGCCAGTAAGCATCCCATGACTATAACAGTGATGACAGTGATGACTCCGAGCTAAAGCAAGCTGGTTGCACAACAGATTATGAACATATATATATATATCTTTCAATTATATGAGCAGAAGGATGGTTGAGTGGATCACTTTGGACGCACACTCAGAGAATGCATAATTCCTTTTCAAGTTGTCATTGCAAAAGTGGTAAATTGCCTTGCTAATGGTCCTCAGAAAATCACAGGACAGAGTAGACAGTTTGGATTGGTGCACTCTGTCGTAAACAGAATTGCAGAGTGGCTGCCCCTTGAGTAATGATGGGATACTGGAAGAGCAGCAATTGGTTATTGCTAGCAATTATACCAAGTGGCCAGAACAGAATTGGACCGTTCTCCACTTTATAGCAGATTTGAAAGAGTGTTGTGGTAACACCTTCGAAACCACAAAGCACATGTGCTCCTTTGCAGCAGAAAAGGCAAATTTGATTACTACTTTTTGCTTTAAGCTGAGCTGTAGAAGGCGTGTAAAGTTGGGTATTATATATTGCTGGAGAACAGAGTGAGGGAGTACTGGGTCTGTCCAGAATGCAGATCAAAGGTAACAGCGTGGCCATGAATTCACTGCTGGCAAAGCATTTGAAGCTACAACCTCCGGACAGCGGAGCATATATTCATGTTTAATTCCATGAAGGATTAAAACTGTCGGAAGGTAATGCACAGCAGAGAAGAATTTATGTTGGATGTTGGAATCCAACTTGGCTTCCGTTTGCTGCCAAGACAGACCATCTCCAAGTCTGAGAATTCAAGAGACTTGCACGCTAAAGATGGGAATGGATTCGGATTGCGGATTGCATAGCTTACAGCAGAGAATCAATGAGAAGATTGCTGCATTGTCGAAACTAGCAGGAAGCCCTCGCTACGCTCTGCGCTAGCAGAAAGGATTTGAGAAACTGTTCTCAGGGAGCCGTAGAGCTTGCAGGAGTAAGCTGTAACCAATTTGAAATATTGATCAAAAAGAAAATCTTTCAAAATGGAGTTATTTGCACGAACTGATCCCATGAGTTATGTTCTCTAATGAATAGTACAGGGATTCTGTCATTACCCGCCTAATAAGATTCCTTCATCGAAGGGGCCTGCCTGACTATCTTATTTGTTGGCAATAATAACATGGGATGGTTCCCCTTTTAAGGCTGGGCTATAAACTATGAGAACTCTGCTCGCTCTTTAACCTCTGTCACCATAGAACTCTGCAACTATCGAAATGTACAGAAACATATTTTGAAACATATTGCCTCACCCCACATCCTTGCTAACCTCCTCACCGTGCCAGAACTGGAAAGATATTTTCTCTCTGTAACTTCGGGATAAGGACGTGATACCTTGATACCTTCACTGATACCTTGAGACCGTGATACCTTCTTTATACCTTGAGACCGAACGGGGTTCCTTTCGATCACTTCCAATTCGTATCCTTAACTATTATCTGCATAATTGAAAGGAACATAAACATAATCTCTCAAATCGCATCAAAAGCTGCTTTCTTTGCTCTTGTATCTTATGCTTCAACCGGATCAATGGCTGCTGGATCACCGGAATCAACAGAATAAACAGCTTAATCTACGGGATAAATTGTACGGGGAACTGGGTCTGGAGAAACGAGGTCAACCGCTTCCTCGACTAAGGCGACTGGTTCAAATGCTACTGATGCTGCTGGGTATCGATTTTGGGTTCGAATTGTTGCTAGCTCTACCTTGTATTTCCCCTGCTACCTTAAGTACCTCTGTTGGTTATACCTCTATTACTGATACCGGGTCACCTAAAACTTTAGCTAGTTCTGGATCATATGCTGGTGGATCAAAGGGTTCAATGGGTTCATCATCTTAGTCACCAAGCTTGTATACTATGTTATATGAATACGATGGTTCAGCTTTAATCAACGTCCTTATCTGTTTACTTGTTTCCATTACTTACATATAATAGCCGCAATTACCCTTATAGCAGCGATGGTTCTAGAAAGTACGGGCTATATAGGAAGAGCAGAGTCCCAGGTCAAAGCAGCACCCCATAGCAGGAAATAGGTTGAACAGCTTCTCCATAGGTCCACACAACAGCAAAGTCATTCTAAGAACTACACCTAATTAGTAAAACTATGACATAAGTTGCAAGTAAAAAGGTGAAAGGCTGATGAGAGGCTCAAGGCATCTGGTGAACGGCGTAGTTCGGGGCTCCAAAATTACTATCCCTCTCAGTTGCCTAAAGGTTGTCTCGATCCTCTCATATTCATGACGTAATATCGAGGCATGCTCGACCTTTGGGCCGCCATCGTCTGAAGGAGCTACTCTATCTAACCCCCTCTATTTACCGAACCTAAAACTCCTCCTAATGTATAGCCTTACCCCGCATTGATTCATATTGCGGCGTATGCAAATTATGGGTCCATATATGCCTTAGTTCTTACTCTCTACACTCTGAACACACACTCGCACTTGACACACACTTCACTCACTTGTATTTATCTTCTCTTTACTTATTTATTTCCTTGGCTTGAATCTTGCGAACTGCTTACCGCCAAGGGCAAGGGGCAAGCATCCTCCTTATTCATCGATCCTTGAGGGACAGGGAAAGGACCTTCTACAACCTGAGTTCCAGGGAGGAAACTTCTTTGGCATAGGAAAAGGGAGAAAAATATCTTTCGTTATTATTATTCTACCCTTTCTTTTTTTTTTATTCTTTCTATTGACTCTTGGAATAAAGTGCATTGACACCTGGCATCAAAAAACTCTTGGATCCGCTCTTTTCATCGAGTGCATTACTACGACATAAACTAGCGGCGGGGACCCAATGAAACTGAGACTGTCTATGGCTAGCCTCCAGGCTATGACTCCTATGCTAATAGACCCCGGCTGACAAATGACTACCACTTCCTCCTTTCTGTAAAATGAGATTTTAAATGAGATTTTATATGGCGAAAACTGTCTTTGACTTCCTGCCAATAAACTGCTGTTTGCCCTTAAGGCACGGAATCCGGGGCGCGTACTAGTTTGTACACACGGAGTATGGGTCACGGAGAACTGGTCAATACAAATATACAAGGAAGGACTCACTGAACCAACCAAGCATTGTTAAAAGATAATAAATAGGGCTGCGGAAAGAGAATCCCGCCCTGGAGCAAATAGATCAATTGGACGTGGTGGGATAAACCGGACCTTATACCTGCCTGATATATAACTTGCTGCCTTCCTGCGAATACCTTATACCTTGCCGAGACTGCGAATACCTTGCTGCTTACTTCCGATGGAAGAACTTGATGGCTTGCTGGCTTGCTTCAGCGCTCGAATAACCCGAACGAACTGAACAACATCTGAACGCATGGCATGTATGGGGACATACCATCCCTGGACACCCACTGACCCGTCACCAACACACCCGTGCTCGCCTGTGCAATGCTCAAAATGAAGGTAAGTGAGCCATCCTTTAGTTAGGCATTAGTTCCAAGGGCAGTTACAATTAAACTCTTATTGATTTTATTTGTCGTTCCAAATGATTTTCTTATATTGAAACTTTGAGGGCTTATTACTTTGATTTCCTTTCAGTTGGAACCTTTCATCCCTCTATCCTTATGGTGTTTATGCCTATTCTTTTGCACCATCGTGTGGCACTATGCTCCTCTCCCTAACGGTCGAGAGCTCAACGCCATTGGATATTGTGAATCGACATATAAATAACTGTGCTGTAGTAAATTGCAATGGGTGCAATGTATCACTAAAACTCCCTTGCACATAGCCGTCGTTCACTGCGCATAGTCCCTTTACTTCCACATGTCCGCCTGTCTTGCCTCCTCTGTCCATCGGGCTTTATCTGTTATGTTGGCCCTCCGTCTGTGGTACCAGACGCACTCACCTCAACTAGGCATTGATCAAATCAATCAAGGCAGTCAGTTGGGCAATTCCGCTCCTTTCCTTTCCGGCCAGCATCATCTTAATAAGTTATCAATTATAAATAACCTCCAGGCATAGGACTCATGCATCCAGCTGCTCCAATCAATCCCCGTCCCTCCCTCGCCGCCTAGCGTCCCCATTCGTACGTGGAAATATGGGCTTCAATAGGTAATATGGCTTCACCTGTTATAGGACCAACTGGACTCAAACATATAATATACATAAAATAATCACTCACTCCATCGGTGAAACACTCACATCCTCGCAGTGAAAGCAACGTTCCCCCAGCGTATTACCCTATATGGTCCGATATTAATAGGTGGGCAGAATAAAGGCAGCAGACTCAAGATCCAACTCCTTTATGAAAAGAAAATGAATTGGACTAAGCTACTCAACCTCACTCAATTGTCCTCTGCTCCTCAAATGAAACGAATAAATGTATGTAAGCATCATCATTCCTTCCCTATCCATTCGTGGTAGGAACCAGGTGTTTATAGGTAAACCCCGTTACTTCTACAGACATGTCTGTTGGCCCCTTTTACTCCCGTGCACTATATAAAATGTAAATAGAAAGTACTTCTCCCAGCATCACACCTCAACTAAGTGCCCTGCCTGCCTAACTCCCTCTCTCTTTCTGCTTGACACCTGCCTTATCAGGAGGAGGAGGTGGAAGGATGAAAGGAATAATCTGAAATGCCAAAAATCTGCTATTTTGTTGGCACAAGCAAAAATTGAGTTCTTGAACACACCAGATGCATATATTACTTGGAACCTGCCCAACCACAACTAACTTGTCTTTTAAAATACACTTAAGTATGGGCCCTTTATTAAGCTGCTTTATTGCTTAAGCTGTTTGATTCATTACTTAGAACCATCTTCTTTCGCATCAGCATCATTCATTGAGTTAGGGTAAGGGCCATCCATCGTTAAGTGGGTAAGAAGGAAGATCACCATGCATCACCACGTCTAGCAGATCAGGTAGCATTCCTTGTGGAAATTATATATGGAAAGGAACAAAGTCTTTACTGTGAAGTACGAGGGTGAGCGCCCTCCGGGTCCTCATTTGGCTTTTTGCCTTTATAACAACCTCATTTTTCTGGGTTCGATTATACATAGGTGGCTCTCATCGGGAAACTAAAATGGATGTTATTCTTACTGAACCAGGCTCTCAACTCGCATATCTACGTTTTCTTTTTATATTTGAGGTGATCCTCAGCATTCCCTAAATACACAACTTGAATTGAATCCACCATGTTTGTAAGTTGGTATAGCCGAGCATTGACAGAAGGTCATTCCCAGTCCTAGTGGTTGACATAAATCATTGCCAACAATAAGTAAGTCCGCTGCATATGATACTTCCTTGTCCTTGGAAACCTTAGTCCCTAGCCTGGATTAGTTCAAATACGTGTAAAGCCGTCCGTAAAGTAAGTTTCATGGGCGACACTAGCACTCAATTAAGACTTAGAGTGCAACCTTTTCTGCCTTAAGATAAACTAGCCTGTGGGTCCACATGCACTTATGGGGTGGTTATCCCGGTTTTACCTAATAAGAGATAGGGTATATATAAAAGTTATATATGTAATTATTCCATTATATGCGATCTTAGGGCATACGATGGAATAATACTAATTGTAGTTAGTAGGAAAGCTAGCATAGTCTTACCTGGAAGCTAATAGTCTTTATTTGGAATAATATCCATGGGAGCTCTAATCTGCTATAATCTATAATAAGGCTCTGCTGCTAATACAATGGGAAGAGATAGGGTATTATATCATAAACCTCTTTTTAGGGGTTTGGATGAACCGGGGAAATAAAAGAATTTTTTTTTAGTAAGAATGCAATCTCAGGACATTTCCCTATGTGTTAGTAGGTCCCTATTTTGTTATGCGGGATGGATTCGTTGGCCGAACGGGGCTACTTACTGGCTTCACTTTGACACTTGGATTGACCACGCTGCTGGGTCGACTGCGCTAATCCACCGTGTGCTACTCAAAAAGGAAGTTAGTCTATTGCTTGCTTACAATATAATTATACTTTGGGGTGGGAACAACAATTGGACACACAGTATAACCTACCCGCCTTTTCTATTGCTTCCTGCTTGAGCCTAGAGCCACTGCCGAGGAAGAATGGAAACCGCCCAAAAAGTACGCCCAGGACACGTCAAGGAGGGCACAGTATGCATTCTTTAATTACTGCCCCACATACGCCCCAGCATTATTCAATCCGTATTTACTAGTCACCAGTCTGCTTTATGTACGATTCAGTCCAATCACCCAAGGAAGAAAGGAAGGAACAGGACGCTTTACGTTAACCCAGGATGCTTTTATTTATGTTCTTTATGTTCTTGCTGTTAACCCATTACCCTTTCAATATGTATTCCATAGTAAACATTTAGTTAAATTAACATTACCCATTCAGTTAACATTCCGGTCCATCCGCAACTGCCCCATAGTCCGCCGGGAGAGGCTTTTATTGATTTGATTCTCTAAACTGCCACATATTACGGGAAAGCAAGTTACAACTGATGAGTAGTCCGGGAAAAGAAGAGCGAGTTACAACTGACTCAATTACACGTCCCCAGCGTTCAACGACAGATCATACGTCCCCATCATACCTGTGTATCCCGTCCCATCGAGGAAGGCTAATATTTGGATATACCCGTTTTCTCTACCCTCAAAACTATTCCCTTGGTCTATACACCTCTAATAGATCAGCATTGCCGGAAGCCAATAGTCACAGGTTTTGGTGCACTCAATCCCGCGGTAATACATGCCGGTACTATATGCCAGGAGGCAAGCTCTTATTGGATTTTTTTTGAACCGACGGAGGGAGCATTTATTCTTGGATTTATTATTGGACGTATTCTTGGAACCGATGCAAAATCTTTTACGTCGCACCTGCTTTTGAAAAGGTGCTGAGCCTATTGTTTTATAATAACATATATAATGAATGCTTAAAAGCTTAGCCATCTTACAGGATAGGCATTGATTTGAGTCTCTAAACTTAGAAGAAGTATTCCGGGGAAGCAAGTTCCCACTAAACCCCATCTGCCAATAAATAAAGGCGTTACCCAGATTCCCCAGATTCCCCTGTCCCGCATTTCATATTCTCACATCCCCACATGTTACCCAAGGCACAGTATGTGTAAGGATGAAGGAGGTGAAAGCAAGGCAACACACAGTACACGTCTTCCAAGTGTGACGTGGTCACCGATGGATAATTTATTGATTCGATGGGGCCATAGTTGTTGGGGGTAGGCCCAGACACTTATTTATTTTTTCAATTGATGGATAATTGAATTCCCAATTCAACCCAGTCTTCCGCATTGACAAGTACCGGGGGGCTAAACATTATTGGCAACAGAAACAAATGCCCCATCTTCCACTTGAGGTTAGTTGATTCGATTTGATTCTCTCCACTTATGAGTACTTACGGGGATATTTTTTACAACTTTATTTTATTCCAGGAGATGAGTTACAACTGAACCATCTGCCAATACCACGTACCCTTATTTACAGTTCACGTACCCATGCAAGGTCTAATCTAAGCACGGACTACAGTAAAATAAATTTTGTGAAGCCCTAGATATGCAATAAGTGATAAGTATCCTCCCACTAGCCGAGGTAAGATGAGAGGTCTTATAAAAAATAGCGCAAGTAAGGTAATCCCGGTCTCTCTCAAAGCAAAGTGTCTTATCCAAGTGCAAGTAGTGGATGTAATGATCCAAGTATGCCAGTCCCTTTTTATTTCTTTATTTCTGTAGCAGCCCAAGGTATCGGATGAAGTGTTTCTGAGCAGCCGCCCGCCCATGGTATCGGATAAAAGTGTTTCTTTATTAGCAGCCCAAGGTATCGTAAGTGTATCCTCTCGTCTTAGGAGCAAATGGTATCGGGTAAAAGTGTCTAACCAGCAGCAAAGTATCCCAGCCGCAAATGCCCATGCTTCGATAAAAGTTTCCCGGTCAAGGCAATCCGGGTATTCCTTCCCAGTGGATTAGCCAAGTAAAGTAGCCAATTCAATAAGCAAAGTATCCCAATCCCGCCGCAGCCAATGGTATCCGATCCAACTAACCAGCCAAGGAGCCCAGCCAAGTATAATGGAGCAGCTGAACCGATAAGGCTAACTGAGTATCCCACGATCAGCCCGGTCTAAGAGCAAAGGTGTAGTAGCGCATCTAAAGATGCCAGCCCATTTTCTGAGTATCCCATTATTTAGGAATAATTGCTTTTACATACGTTTAACACTGATAAGCGCACGCAGGATGATAAGCTACAATTGCTGCGATTAATTGGGATTCACTGCCTGAGATTGATTAGCAACTAGTACATTCAAAAGTGAGAACCTGTACTTTTGGACCTTTCCACTTATGAATCATTTTCGCCATAAACCACTGCTGCTGGCGCGGGCTGGCTTCAGCCTCAGCTCTTTCGATGAATCAACGTAATTAATATCTCTGGATGTATGTAATGAGGTAACTTGCTATAAGAAGTTTTTGATTGATGGAATGTATCTGCTTGCTAAAGGTGGCTGGTATGACGTGTCATGTGTGATGTCTCTTTTTAAAGGCCCCTCCCCGGTGATTGGCTATAGATGGACTGGCTTACTTCCGTTGAAAGAATCATGTCATCTGTGAGATCGATAGGTGGTTTCTTGGTAAAATAATCATTCATCTAGCTTATAAAAATCCATAATAAATTGTCCTCTGCTCCTCAACCTCGATTGTCCAATGCTCTTCAAATTGTAAATCAACGTAAGTAACAGCAGCATTATTATTTATTGGTTAAAGGTTCAAGGCTGAAAAGGTGTACTTTGCAAGGCTGGTGCTGATAAAGACTAAAGGTGAGGCAAAAGGGTAAAGAATCTTATTATTCCTGGTTAAGGGCTTCTGTCAAAAGGTGATAGGTTACAGGCTATTAATTCCTTCCTTCTGGTGTCTTCTGTTGGACTTGGCTTGGCTAGTGATGAAGGCTTCTGGCAACTTAAGGTGACACGTGTAGCTCTTGGTGGTTCAATTGGTTGACTTATAGGGTAAGCCTATGCATCCGGCTCCTCCAACTCCTTATCAATTGTTTTACTACTCCTATATAGTGACTCATCCAGCTCCAACACCTCCTCATAAAGAAAATACAATGAATAAAATCAATCGATCAGTGGCCCACTCCGGCTCGCCTCCACCCACGAAACATCTGAATCTAGCCGGAAAGCTGAATAACCCCACCATTGGTTGTCATTCATTTGGTGGAAAAGCTCCTTCTGTTGGCCCACGCAATCAAACAAGCCCTTGGTTCATCGACCGGCGAGCAAGCATAAATTGGATCAATCCTAGCTTTGCCAGCCGTACATCCTGCGTATCCTAGTGAAACGCCGTTAAATACAAATATTCTGAAATAAAAAATGACTTTTAACTGTAAGTTGGAAACACTTTTATCATATTAGGTCCAAAAAGACGTTTCCAGAGATAAAAAAGTGAATATAGATAATTTATCGTTCATTCCCCTAGTTCTTTCTCTAACTGCTCTGCTTCACGTTATCTTTTTCCTGCTTCGACCCACCTTATTAGTAGACCTTTACCGCCTTTCTACTTTTACACCTTGACTGCTTCTTCAATCAACCTTTAAACCCCTCCTCGCTAACTGATTGCCCTGCGCGAGAATACGTACTACTTCTTTAGCCTTCCTTATCCCTTCCCTGCTAAGCATCCTCTCTCTCACTGACTTTTTTTTTACTTTTTCTTTTTCATTTATTCCCCTTAGCATTGTCCCTAAAGAAATATAAATAAATAAACAAATAAGGAGCATCCATCCCACACAAATGATGGTGCCATTGGGTTTGTTGCTCACGTCAACAACCAATTTGGTCACATGAGCCTTTATGGTACTAGCCATATTAGCAACCACTGTTGGGGATATAAAACTTCCTATGGCGAGGCCAGCTCTTGTTATTACAAATCCAACACTTTATACGGCCAATGCAAATACGAGCATTACAATATGCCTTACCCTCGCCCCAACAACCCAGATGGTGGGTGACAACTCTCACACAATGGTGTAGAAACATCCAATTTGGGAGCACATGCATGCTATGAACACATTCCCTTGCCCCTTTTACTACTCTTTCTTTAACTTGACAGAACTTAGAGACCTGGACCCCTATGCCAGGAAGGAATCACGTTGCTAGCGTAGTTACTCACTTGGATCTACAGAACTTACCTTAACAGCTGCTGATGCCATTTGAATCGGTTCATGAGACCGAACAAGCCCCGGGTTTATTGGTTGGATGGACGGAGAGAATGGATGGATGGTGCCTGAATCTTACAACTGCCTGGGTGCCCCTTATGCTGCAGGAGCATGGATGGATGGGAGGGGGTGCTCCCCACCTACTTTTTCTTTTTTCAGCCAGCCAAGAACACGATAGTTGCTATACTTACCATATCTTCTACCGCACTAGAACGAGAGGTTAGCTGCATTCTTACCAGTTACCAGTTACAGGGTTTCCTAGAACACCGAACGAGCACCTTATTTTATTAGGTTTCGGCAGTTCATGATCAGACCAACAAGCCCCGGGTTGATGGGATGGATGGATGCCTTACCCTTGCTAGAACTAGATCTTTAGAGGAGGCACTTATCTCATGAGGGCTTTGGAGGAACAGCTATTACCTTATAGGAGTAGGAGCCACAGATTGGATGGCATGGATTGATGGATCGGATCGCTAGGATCGCCTGGATGGGATGGCTCAATTATATAGGTCACCTTTCAGTACTTAAATTACCATCTCGATAGGACGCGTTTGTACTCTCTATCATCTTTTCCCTCCCTCCCCTACTGACGAATAAACATCTCAGAACGATAGTGCTCCTGGCCAATGAACGAATGCCAGGCCGAGCAATCAATGTCAAATAGCCAGGCAGCAAAGAAACAAATAAATAAATTGAAGTGCTCCAGAGATGATATGATGCTCATTACATATCTCCAGCTCCAGATCATGCCCATCATCGATAAAGATGGATGCTATAAAAACATGTAGTATTTGGGGGCACTTATTGCCTTTGTGCTAGTGTGCATGTGGGGTAGAACACGTGATAGCTGCACATGCATACCCTACAAGTTACGCACACATATTATTATATTCAAAGTGAATCTTGTGCGATGCATTTCTTTAATAAAAGTATGTTTTATTTAAAAGTGAGGATGCGTAAGCAGGCTCGACCATAAGGGAGAGGAAATAAACTAATAAATAAATTAGAGTTGTCAATATGCGCATGCTCTTCATATTCCCCTAGGCCAGTTCAGACTAGGTTTACCTAGACTTCGGGTGGAGGCGGATTACCAGATTGACTTGACCGGTCATACAAGATTTGCCAGATGTGCCATCTTCAGGAGGTCAAGTCAGAGGAGCACTTTCTTTTTTGATGCTCAACCTTCTATGAGATCCGAGGTCGGTTCCATTGTCTATTCAGGGAGTCACGACCCTCTCCAGTTTCTTCAGGTACCCCGAAGATGCTTCGCCCTATATATGCAGGAGGCCCTCAGGTTCCGCTCCCATACTCTATGGCCCCCTCCTAGACCAGATTATACCTAGCTAATCACTACCTTTTCTACGGTGCTCCCATTTGATAAGGGCATCAAAAGGCAGACTGACAGCAGTCGTGCTCCCAACTCCAGATCAGTGCGGACCCGAGGGACCATCCCTACTTACCAAAGACCCCTGCGACATTGCCAATTCAGACCCAGCACCAAAGGTGATAGAAACATAGGCAAGGGCATTAGGTAAAGTTGACCTAGTGAAATAAAAAGCTTCTCCACCAACAGCAAAAGCATGGGAGGCATCCGAGTAAGCAGCTTACCCATCACCGGTAAGAATATGTTACACCTCTCACTATATCACCCATTCTTTCTGGACCAGCCAGCTCAGTTTAAGTCCCATAGCTTGTTTAAAATCGATAGAGAGAACCGCCTACAGAAAAAGAAGCATCCAAGCCAGTAGTTTCTTTAGCACCAGCGGCTGTAAAGATAGCACTCGCAGAGGCAAAAGCAGTCGATCCACCACCACCTTGTCCATAACCACCAATACCAACAAGTAAAGATCCAAAGCCAGCAGCAGTATCAGAGCCAGTTGAAGCACCAGTAGCAAAGGTAGCAGCATATATAGATCTATATTCTGTCTTTAGTCATTGAGATTCAGATGTTCGTGGTCAATATTATGAGTCCTTAGTAGCAGCAGTTTACCCAGTTGCTCGAGCAAAAGAGGCACCAATAAGAGCACCCACCAATAGTAAAGACAGTTGGTTCAGAACAATGTAAAGAATGACGATGCCTTACTTATAATCACCTTAGGTTCATCGCACAGACACATGGTTGGTTTAATTCACGCTAGGAAGGGAGTTACAGTCAGGGAGGTGAGTGCGTTTACTGGAAAGGTATCCCGGGTATTGTTTCGCGGGGTCCTCAATTTCGCCTGGGATCCCAATAATGAGTTCCTTCCTTAGCGAATTGGTGTCTCCCGAATAAGTTGATTGTCCTCGACTCTATTACTTTATTCGGCCACCGATAAGGTCCTGGGAGTTCGTCATTATTGGGGGCGGTATTATCATCAACCAGTCACCCTAAGTGGTGCTCTTCTAAGGCGTGTAATAGCAGTGCCAATTTACTAAGAATCCAGCTATGATAACCAAATAAACTCCTGGCTGTTTTTGTTGGAGTTTTCTTTAAGCTTCAGATTAACAAACTTTCTATTCCAGGTTTGAGCTTAAAACCTTACCCCGTCATCTAAGCAGGCCCTCACTAACTTACTGTTCTCAGATGGAATAACCTATCCATATATTAGAGAGTGTAGGTTAGATGGTAACAAGGATAGGTACTCGTCTACTTCCTGTGAGGCAGGCATTATTCTCTAATCTCAGGTTTGTTTTAATACTATGGAATTCATATTAGTCCCCATAGTATTTGATTCTCTTACTTTCCACCATGAGTATTGAATACTGTACTGGTCAAGGAGGAGGGGATAGTGTCTAAGGTACGAAGTGGTGTGTGTCTGGAGGGTCCTCATTTTTTTCTATGAACGCCCTACCCCATGTACTCATGCAGCAAGTAACAAACGAATTCTGGATATTCTATTATTCAAGGCCACTATTCTAGGCCTCTATCTATGCACCTACGAAAAAATGGAATTTATATAGTAAAGTTTTATTAGTAGCATAGTAAATCAATGTTGAGGAGTTAGTTGGAAGAGGAGCTGGAGCAGGATGAGTTTTCTTACCCTTTGAGCCAACCAATCAATTGATGAGGATTTTTAGGAGTAAGGAGCTGCAGGATTAGTTTTACTCAAAGAGGCGCTTATCCACACCAAAGTTGTAAACTGATTGATTTGATCCCACTCAATGAGGTTAAGCTGAATGAATGAGTACACATACCATAGCCATTATTCTGCAAGGGATGAGAGATAGATAAAGTAAGTCTTCCGTGAGGGGCCAGAGCCAAGAACTAGAAGCCTGAACAAGCCCATCAAGGCCGGCAGAGAACACACAAAGAAAGATTTCACAACAAGTTCTTGGGACACCGTAACCAAAAGCAGTTAAACTAATCGCCTTCTATCTTTGATCTTTATATATACCAGCGAATAATAAACTCATCACGCTTTACAACAGCTTGTTATATAAGTTGATATACCTTTTTAGGAGAAGGCTCACCTGACCCAAGAAGGGTGAGGAGCTTTTTCAATAAATAAGAAATAATAATAAATCAAGTATAGGTAAACCGAAGTCTGATTATTCCCTGCAATGACTCACTAGCCAGGTTGCGCTAAAAATAGATAAATATTTAGCTTAAAATGGTAAGTCGAGAGTTTTTGTTGATCTAATCAAAGCGACTATGTTGCCTGCCCCGATGGACCCAAATAAAATCCATGGATCCTATCCATCCTGGCATCAATAATTAGTTCCTTCTTGCACCCGAACCCCATGAGCAAAAGTGAGTATCCCCGCTCAGCCAGCAAAAGCATCCTGCAAACAGTAAAGCATTACCAAAAGCTAAAAAAAATATATATATATATATATATATATGTTATTATGCACAATTAGCTTTCTTAGTAGTACTAGTATATTCCCATGTATTTTCATTTTTTCATATTTATTTGTGGCGATAGCAATAAATCTTTCTGTTATAGTAGTTGAGCCATTCCTAAGGCCCTATCCTTCCTCCCGACCCTCAGTAGTTTATACAAAGGGGAGATCCCCAAGGTTAGTGAGCCCCAGGGCAGTACCTTTGTTCTAAATTGGCTATCATCATTCTTTCCTGGTTCAATCGGCAACGTTCATTTGAAGGCAAGCGTCGATCAGAGGCAAGCTCAAGTGGGTAAGGCGTTAGCGCTAATTCCTCGTCCAGAAGGGGGGGATATTTTTGCTAATAAATAGTAAACCCGCGGTATTGCTCAAACCAACCTAAATGGGTGCGGTGTTATTGAAATCATACCTCGTCAAGGGTTCAAAGGGGATTCGCGTTTTTAGCTCATGTCTGATAAAGGGAGAGTTTTTCTACAAGGGTAAGGGTATCAAGAATCAATTGAAATAATCCCGTGCTCATAGATTGAAAATCTATAGATCCCGCCGACCAGCCTGCCATCCAGCCATGAATTGAAATGCTTCCTTGTCGCATCCGCCTCCACCAAAGCGTCGTAGAATCTCCGACCAGCCAAGGAAGAAGGTCCCAAAGGAAGTAGGTACAAAGATAGCACATCGGGGCACTTCAATGGATTTTCTTATTTATTAACATGGCCTTTCAGATTGATTACCTATAGTTTGGAGGGAATGATTCAATTGCTTTTCAGTGCCTTTAGCCTTGATAATAATAACTAGCTTTTACTTTTACTTTCGGACTTTAAGATTACTAAGCCGCGGGGCTGATGAATTTGTGGGTGGAATCCCGTCCCTTAGGTTTGGGAGCTACCCTATTTCAATTTGAGAAGCCTACGTGAGTAGGGGCAAAGTGCGGGCAAATAACATGGCTATGTGCTGTTTACGACGACCCGGAGGTCCGAATGCTCGTACCTCATTACATTCGGGGTGCATGAGACAAGGTTCTATTTCGATACCTTCACATCAAGATACTTACTACAGCGCATTATATAATATATATATATATAGATAAATCACCATTCAGGGATCATAATTTCTTGATTGAGACCCGTATCTCTCTTATTGCTAACTGACGACGATGAACTTGATGGCGGCTTCGGATATTTACTAACCCGTTACCAGCGAGCACACCCACCACAGTGAAACCTACCTCGCATACCTATGGTTTAGATAAACCTTGCAGAGTTAAAGGGTATAGGGTAGAGAGATATATCCGCTATGGGGAACGGCAACCGGCACAGTTAGTCAGGTCAATCTGCAATAAAACAGGGGAGATTTATAACAGGGAAGTATACTATAAGAAACTATCGGCAATTCTATCTACAAGGACCACCCTCCTTCCTGGGAATGAGACTTTCTATTGTCGACCGCTGGCTATGATTTAATTGCTATTGGCAATGATCACCTCCTTTCGACTGGCTATCAACTCTAACAACCGGGCTATAAAAACTGGCTATAACAACCAGCTACTAGCGGCAATCGGCAAGGACAATAGTCGAGTACTCCCCGTCTATCGGTAATGACCTTCTTTCTATGATCAGCAATCTATGTCAGGTACTTATTGTGTAAGTAGCTATGTGAGGTGCTCTATGCGCTGCTGCAGTAACTCTTCTGTTTCTGTATTGGTAAGTGTGATGCAGGTAGGAACCAATCAATGTTCCGTATCTCCGTATGTTAAAGGTCCAGTCCTGTGGGTTCTGTCATTGTGTCTCTGAAAGGGTACTAATGAAAGGAGACTAAGGCTTATTAACTATTGGCTATGACAAGGGACTATGACTGGGGACTACAACTAGGGTACTATGACGACTCCTGAATCTACTATCAGCTATGAGTTTCACGTCCTGTCAATGTGTGCGTAGACGTAATGTGTCCTATGTTTCCTCATCATCTCACCTAACCCTCCGAACCGCAAAACCTCGACCCTCGAACTATACATCGAACTCTACCCTATACGGAGGAAACATAGATCTCTAAAACCCCTACCCTAATAGAACTATACCCTTGACGAACTATACAGAAACACATATTCTTTGACCCTCTTGCTCGAACTCTTCCTCCACCGATACATAAAAATCTACCCTCGATCCTCGACCGCAAACACAAGGTCTCACTTAACGCTACGGGAAATAGAGTTATTACCTATAATGTATGCATGGAATGATAATGCCATTACTTACATTAATTCTATTTTTCTATTTTTACAGACATAGCCCCCCCCATAAGCAACAGTCAGTCAGTGCCAATTTACGGTGGGTAGCCATATAGATAGCTGGTAACCAATAACCTGTAGCCCCTTCAGTGCCAATAGCTAATAAGAGAAAGGGCATTTCCAGTTGTCATTGCCGATAAAAGGAGAAGTGATAAGGAAGGAACGCATCACCGCTGGATGAAAGGAAGGATAAGAAAGGACCACTGGTGGCGAGATTGAGGTTACCCCATACCCCGGGAATAAACTATGCGCAGCAAACGACGGCTATTTGTGTTAATGCAGTGGTTGTCACCGGAGGAGAGGGTGTTCAAGTTATTACCTTACGAGCGTATTGATTAAGCCATGCGCCAGACGAGATTGAGTTCAACATATTGATTTATAACTGAATCTTCTTATGCTGATAGCCGTATCAGAGTGACCAGATGAGGTAGGAGGAGGTCTTTGGTATAAAAAGGAGGGAGAGATATATTGTTCCATCTTTAGGATGGTAGAGTATATCCGGAAGACATTTGATTGAGCCATTGAATAATTGCTGGATATATTGAGGGAAGAACCAAAATATAGCTACGATGGAAAAGCATAGGCAAGTTTCGGACACAAGCTGAGCTTTGGGTTCCTCATTGGTTTTTTTAGCCCTATCACATGTAATAATAGAGAGAACATGACAACAAGTGGTCAATTCCAGAGTGATAAGGTTGCATATGAAGGGCAAGACTGGACATAGTTTAAGACTTAAATACATATCACGGCACGGAGCTGACGACAGCCATGCAGCACCTGTATGAATTTGAATAGGGACAGCACACCTTAAGTAAAAAGAAATAGAATAATAAACAGGTCCAAAATAGGTAGGTCCTTCTTCTGCTTGTCCTGGGAATCCTTTTGCTGCCCAGAATGAGGCTGGGACTGGTGCTGATGGGGATGATGCTAGTCGTAATGCTTCTTCAACTGCTGGCTGATTGATTAACCTTGAAAACCCATGAAATTCATCTGATAGAAAGATGTCCCCTTTCAGATAGACCCGATAGAGAAGGTCCCACCCGAGTCACCTTCAACACAGAAACCGTTCAACAAATCATATCCATAATCGAAAGAGAAGGCCCCCAAATTCCCACAAAACAAGAGAGAAATAAGGCCCGCCAGTCAAAGATATATGTACACCAGACAATATATGTATGCACCGCCATACGCGGCGATAGAATAGAAACCCCTTTCTTCGTACCTCAGTCGAGGCCCTACGGGTCATTGATACACAAAATGATAAGATCAATTATGTTTCTCGTTTTCACCGGAAGACATTTAGCCTTTTTGTTTATTTACGAGCATATTTTAAGTAATGACTCGTATAATGTCGGTAACTATAGATATAATAACGAAGAATATAAAATCTTCAAGCGCTACGCTCCTCGCACTTACCTTATGACCCCTTTTTTCAATGTTAAATTAATGGATTTCTATTTTACAATAATGGGTGATTTGCAGCAATCATGCCTCCCAAGAGAAAGGGAAGGAAACCAGCAAAACCAAAGTATGAAGGCACCTCTATGGAAGCAGATCTAAAATAACAAAAAAACTAGTTTATAAAACACCGGTAGTTCTATGGGGTTTCAGCACAACATAATACAGTGGTTAGATCTATATAATATTGAAATACAAGGCATACCCCATGGTGTAGCCAAACAAGCCAGACCCTAACCACCAGGACCATGCAAATATCAGGAGATCCCATCTTCACAATGCTGCAGCTAGGCCAGCCATCTTACCTTGCGCAGAGATGGTTAAGTGGATTGTAAATTATGTTAGCTTATTAAACCCTATGGTTACAGACCCTCCTTATATGGCCCCTACTCTGGCACTGAAAAGGATGCGCGCTCAGATAGATGTCGGCTCGGATGCTTTAGGTGCAGCTTAAACTTCAGTTGGTTCATCGGCTGTACCTGGACCTTTAACTGATAGCTTCGCATCTTCATCTGCTCCTGTAACTCGGTGAAATGGGACTGGATATGCTCCTGCCCCTAGCGGATATGCTGCTAGTCCATATAGTGATAAACTGCTACTCTATTTGTTTCCATCTCTGTCACTTTGATTAATGCAACTGCTGGATCCACTCGGTAAACTAGTGTATCAACTATTTCATTGTTTTATACATCAAAAACTTGGTCAAAGTACTATTATTATGCTGTATCTTTATCTGCGGCCTTTGCCTATGACACATATACCCTAGTTATTTGCTCTGTCTCTCTAGGTGCCTCCGCCTTTGCTCCTGCTGGTTAGACTTTATTATACGCGGGGTCCTCTGGTGCTGGGTCTTTGTCTGACCTGATTCGGGCTCTAGAATTAATGGATATATCTCGGTTAATGGAATATGGAATCGAGAGTTAAACCACTGATAATTTGATAAATCTATATTGTTGAAGCATGTATCTTATATATATAGAGAGAGAGGATGCGCAAGCGGCCTCACCCTAAGCCCCCCACCCAACGAGTAAATTTGGAATATGCATGGGGGGGTTGTAATTTGATATTTAAGTGTGTTTACTTAGGGATCAGACCGTACTTGACAAGACCTTACCAGCAGACCTAATCGGGAGAACTTACCAAGAAACCTTTACAGGATATATTCCCATTTCAGCCAGACCTACAACTCCACCTAAACACTCTACCCCACACACATAGTCAGTCATATAAATACTCGAGAGATAAGTATCTGCTCACGTCCCAATATGAGACATCCAGACCAATTAGTTCTATTTATACTTTATTTTCTCATTCGTCCCAATAAAATAACCATCTCCTAAAAACTAACCATCTTACGTCCCAATATGAAGGAACATCTACAGAGATGGCTGGTACACCGTATCAACTAGCCAGCAGAACCAACCAGCAGACCTCGACCTAGCAGACCTCAACCTATACCCTTGACCCCACCCAGAATACCTCAACCCTTACCCAAATAATTTACTTGCAGAACAAAAGTTCCTACCTAGAATGGAATACTCCACTAGAGACACGATGAATACATGGTAGTTACTTACTAGCATTTATATTAAGTTACAATGAATCGATCCGGATTGGATTTTATAAACTGATTAGTCTTCCGATTATAGATGAGAGCGGTGCCCACGGACACGAATGAGCAACAGGATAACTTACCAGCAGACCTACAACGACTATTCCAAACTCCAAAATACTACTCAAATCTCCTACCTTTTAAAAAAGTGGGATGAGGTATGTTTTTACTTATATAGACTTCACGCTGTTTGTTGTAAACCTCGCTCTATTGGTTGGTCCGCCTTCGCATCCAACATAATCATCTGTACGCTCTGTCTCGATATATACCGGCCAGCAAAAACAGAAAATATACGGGCAAGCAACATGGCATAATAACCTCTATCTCTATTGGGTTTTATACAAAACCACCTCTGGCGCCTTATCCCGGCCAGCCAGCATTAAAGATATACTGGCAATAAACACTTATTCATATTATTTATATATTCTTCTCTCTTCTATCGATCCGCCTAACACGGCTAAATTCTTTTTCTGTTGGCCCGCCCGCCGCCTCACCTCCACAATGTGATCCCTCCTCGCTATTATAAATTAATCAAGCAGATGATTTAGAAATGTTTAAGTTCATCCCCACCACTTGGTTACTCTACTGGGTTGATATGGTGTCTATTTTGGATCTTCACCGGTAGTGCCTACGTTGACATGTTCATTAAAAGCAAAGGGTCCTCCATCCTATCCTCCCCCATCCATCCAACAAACAAAATATCCCACTCTAGGTTAGTCTCCAGTCCTTGTAGATCCCAAGCTTAGCTGTGAGGTCCCTGGTCAAACGGAGTAGCCCCCGGTCGAGGTTGTAGATAGAACATCTTTATCATAATTCCTCGTAATCCTTCCTTTCTATACTGAAAAGCTCTAAAAAATCCTGGTAAACCATAAATTGAGTCAATTCCGGGTCCAGCAGCAAAAGTAAATCCATCTAGTATATTAAGCCCCTTTAAATGGTTCAGAAGTTGGACCAGTTGGTTCAGCAGCACAATTATATAAGTCGATACAGCACCAAAAGTTTATCCAGCACCTATTCCAGCAGCATTAGACCCAACACTAATAGTAGCATAGGTAGGCGTATCAGTAGCAGTGGATTATGTTTATGAAACCGCTGTTTATTCTCTTGGTTAAGCAGTCTATGATGCAGTCGATTAAGCGGTTGATCCGGCGGCGGCTGGTGATTAAGTTTATTCAGCCGCGATCCAGCACCGGCATCAGCATTTGTTTACCTTGACTAAGCACCACCAGCAACAGTTGACCAAGCGTAAGAAAGCAGCAGAAACTAAGATGGAAGAAGCAGTCTTTTATTATGGAGCAGTTGTTTCTGTTGACCAAGTTAAAGAGTAGCGAAGGCAGCAGTGGGTGTCGATGAAGCAGTTGCTTTAGCCTTTGATTCTGCAGAAGTATACTTTGCACCCAGTGCACCTGGCTTAGTAGGATCATTTATTTAACCATCTGGCTTTGCTGAGCCTGTTATTTCACCACAGTTTGTACCAGCACCACTATCTTGCCCAGCAGCATATCTTCGTTAGGTTCCTGTCCTATAAGTACCCAAGCTAGCAGTTGAATAGCCAGTAGCAGTCGTTGAACCAATACCAGTAGCCATGGATACAGTTGATCCAGTAGTACTAAGTCAGAATCATTACGTATATATAAGGGTAACCACCGACTCACCTATAGTGAACCCGCTAATTACCTTGAACCATAGAATAGCCTCCGGGAGCAGCATTGATCCAGCAACAAAAGTAAATCTCCAGTTAATTCAGTTGTTAGATCATCAAGATCTTGTCTTGTCATCTTGTCATCAAGATCTTTTCATCTTGTTCGGGCATTATAAGTCTGGTAATCAAGTGAGGGATCATCTTTAAGTCACTTCCAGATCTTGTCATCTAGTTAAGGGATAGTTAAGTTAAGGGATAAGAATTATCATCCCTGTAGTTCAATCTTGAAGTGCTTTAGTTAAGGCTCTCATTTGGTCATTTGGCATATGGATTTACTTAAAGGGTTACCATGATAGAATCACTTTTGCATGCCTTAACTCTTTTGGGCATGCTTGTTATCACATCTTTATGTCCTCGTCATGAGCTTTCTTTTTATATATGACACATGGCGTGTTCTTCAATTGGTATTCAGTCTGCACAATTCCTTCCCTTGAGGACATGGTAGTGTTCAATGATGTGGCGGGAGAGCTTCCTTGATTGTTTGGAGATATAGAGCTATCTTATCTCTCCCTCTTCAGTTTGGTATATGGCACATGGCATGATATGGACCCAATCCTATGTTAAACTCAGTTCCATATTTCACCACTCTTTATCTCTCCTGATGATGTGGCGTTAGATCCCACTGGACAACATAGATGGACTTGCAGTTTGTTTTGTTGGCATCAATACATGATGATCTCTTTTATGGTATAGAGCACTTAGCATGATCATGTCCCATTCTCTAGTTACACACTTTAGATCTCTTGGATGATGTGGCATTTTCTAGTAGTTTTAGGGGGTTATCAATATTTGATAAGTTGAGGATAATTACATGGCATGGTTTACAAGTTACAGGGCATGAATGGTTTACAAGTTACAGGGCATGACATGACATACTTGCAGGTATTTTCTATTGAGGAGTCATCACATAGTTGATCCTAATTCTTTGTTTGTTACAAGGTGCGTAGCTCTTCCCCTCCCTTGCCCGATGAAAAGCGTAATGACATATATAAAGAATGAACAGCCTCCTCAAAGTCAATCAATAAGGAGTAAGTTGTTCATAGAAATTGGGTGTAAAGGATATAATTCCTACTTATATAATACTTATTAAGAATACTAATACTTAAGAGTTACTTCTAACTCCTACTTACTAAAGATACTTAGACTATCTTATCCTCATCCTTATACTCTCCAAAATATATAAATAATATACTAACTAGTTCTTAAAGAGTAAATAACTAATTATTAAAGAGGACCTTATTCCTACTTCCTTCTACTTACTAATCCCTATTACTAGTCCCTAAAGAATCATCTTGGTTTTTCTTATTCCTATTAATCCCTTCCTATATTATGTGTTAATGCGTCTATTTTAGTAAGGTAGGTTTTATGTAGAAAATATGAGCGGGCCATTTCAGATGGCTTTAGGATATGAATATGTGGTTTGTCCGGCATGTGAGTTCCTATTGCACTTATTCATTAAATCAGAGGGGCCCATTGGAAAAAGAATTTAGGGTTCAAACTAGGTTAACCCTGTTCCGACTTTCTGTACATTACCTAGTGTAGTCGTAGTCCCATATTCATACGCAGATACAAAACTATAAATAGACCTAGCAGCAGCAAAGGCAGAGGCATTATCAGTAGCATATCCTTTAGCAGTTCCAGTACGATATCTATATCCATAGGCAGAAGTAGTTATAGCAGCAGCTTATCCACCATCATAAGTATGGGTACCAGAGAGAGTAGCTTACCCAGTATACTAAGTAGTTTATAAAGTTGGTTCATCGGTTGCTTATCCACCACCATAAGCAGAGGCAGATGCAGATCGAGCAGATTCAATTCGAATATACACTGCATCCATTCCAGGTCAAGATCGAAACTCAGTTGCCCTTGTTCAAGCATATCCAATTACAGATCCCGATGCAGATCCTTCAGGCGCAGATAAATACGGAGTTCCAGTAAAAGAATCCGTTCCCGGTCCAGTGGAAGCACCAAGAGCAGCGGAGACAATTTATCCACGCATTCTAGGAACAGATCCCAATATGGGAACATTATTTGTAGGAACAAATGTCTACTACTTATTTCTAGGAACACTAACAAATCATGGATGACACGATGCTGGAAAATCACTTATATAAACTACCTATGCCATATATGCTTCTACCACTTGTTCTGCACCTATAACTACC
>Ga0233342_1000047_pt1 | contig 34681 bp, 15 predicted proteins | sample GEONDECOMP273_FD_180706 | JGI IMG/M metagenome (GOLD analysis project Ga0233342, IMG submission 180706) | Leaf litter microbial communities from Shasta-Trinity National Forest, California, United States - GEON-DECOMP-273 | ecosystem: Environmental > Terrestrial > Plant litter > Unclassified...
AATAGCAAATACAGGTGCGGATACATATAGAGAGCCAGATCCAGATCGAGACCCAGTATCAAAGTCCAAAAAGCCAGTTGTAGAAGAAGCATCACCTGTATTTGGTATTTTATTCTATGAGGATGATGATGCCCGAGAGCGTGATCCATACCTTCCAGATAGATAGCCAGGAGCAGATCCTGTTCCGGATTAACCAGTACGAGTAGCAGATTTATACCCAGGATAAGCAAAGGTAGCTACAGAAGAAGCAGATACGGACCCAAGGAAAGCGAGGGAGGGCACACACCCAGCCGAACAGCTCACATAATGGTCAGATCACAAACAAGGGCATTACCCAACTGGAGACCTATGGAGACCTATACAAACGAATCGTATTAGCAGGAGCAGATCCACCAGGGCCAGAAGCATATATAGGTGCAGATCCTCGAGGTCAATAACCCTAGCTCGTCGTTTCGGATCCAAATTCATTGGCCTACGCTATTCCGGGTCGAGATACAGAGCCATTTGTTCTTTGCCCAGCGTCTGTTGATCCGGGACCATTAGGTTATGGGGGATTTACCTCGGTTCATAAACTTGGGCTACTAGCTCTGGTTTGGGCTCTACTGCGACTGAAACCAGATTTTATATGCACCCGCCGGAACAAGGAATGCTGACTCTGTTGCTCTAACAACATCTGCTGCTGGTGGATCCGTGACTGGGGAATCCGCTGTTGGAAATGGGACTGCAGCTATGGAATTGACTCAAACAATAACTGGGTTTCGATCGAGAACTTAAATAGGTTGCACTCACATTAATACAGTAGGCTTCTAAAAAGTTAATATAAATGCTGAAAGTTTCTACCTACCCCAAGCCCTCCCCTCTTCCAATCTCAGTAGTAAGGCTGTATTCAATCCAAAAGGGCTGGCTGTTTACACGTAATGAATAGGTATAAGTAAGCTTATATAGGTAATGTTCAATATGTGATTAGTGTGAACCTTTTACTCAGTCTTACTTTACGCTTATCAAGTTGTTAGATACGGTACAGTAACTCCCTGTATCATCATGCTTGTAATCATACCTTATACGTTTCATAGAAAGTGTGATTCATTATGTGAATGCTTACTACTTATAGCTTATCAACTGCTGTATTCAGTTTCAGTAAGCAAGCTGATTAAGCTCTTACACTATACTTATTTATTATAGAACTATAATAGAGATACTATACTTCTGAATTGCTATCCCTAATTAACACCACGTATTCATATTAATATGGATAGTAAAAAATGTTTGTTAGATGAAACAGACCATGTTCAAGCTTTATGGATAGAATACAAACTAAGCCTATATTAGTATAAGTAACACAAGTAATGTAACAAACTGTGTATCATAATCATTATAATAGTAATATATATAATGAAGCTTATCATAGTTATATGGGATATGCTTACTAAGCTAACTCGTAGCGATAATAACTACTATTATCTGATTGCCCCGTCCCGAGCTCTGGGAACCGATACTAGAGATCATGATCATGTTGAGACAGTCTACCATTGCCAATGAAGCCAACGCTTATTATACGCCCGGTCTTACCGCTCCTGCAAAAATGAGTTACTACATTTCGAATGGATTGAAGGGATGAATGGATGCTTACTATGGCACCTGTCGAGGATCATGCACCAGACACTTTGTGGAATCCATCTAGTATGGTAGTAATGCTAGTAAGGTAAGGGAGGGGTTATACTTGCCCCGAGAAATAGAAATTTATGGCTTACCGGATTTGGCCCAGGCACCAAGTTTGCTTGAAACAAATTGTAAAAAACTTATCATTCGCTAGTTTCACCTTATATATATATATATTCTCTCCTTTTAGGGGGCTGAGGAACTACTAGTCGCAGGTATTCGAAATAATTTTATTTTACTGAACCAGGCTCCTTTTTATGTTAAAAACTTTAAATAATTGGGAGGGGTAGCTTGGAGGAATTTATTCAATTGCTTTTTGAGCCCCTTTATACTTGTTAATAGCTTTTTCCTTTGACTTTCGGACTTTCAATTAGTAACGCCATAGGGGTGATTAATGGGTGGAACCCCTTACCAGAGGTGTGGAAGCTACAATCTTTCTATTTTATAAGGGTACGACGTTTTAGGCACGTCCTCACACCCCTTTGATAAATGGCCAGGAAGCTACTAACAACTGATGATCAATCAAATGGCTACTACGTCTTTGTGTCAATGCCAAGCCAAGAGTCATAAACTAAATGCCGGTACTCCATGCAGTCAATGAAAGGACTATTTGCCAATACTCGAGCCGGGTTCGATGCCGATACTTGAAAGCCTGCTAGGTTTCATACACTAGATGGCCAGTACTCAATACAATAATTGATGCCACGTGTTAATCACTTGATCCAGGATTCTTTGCAGCTAGTTTATTCAGGTGTTGATACGCTCATTTTTGTACTCAATGCTTGTAGTCAATGCCGCTAGTAGAGATCCTTTTCCATGCATTCTCAGTACTCGCTGGAGGACATCCAAGTTGAAATGCCTGGTAGCTTCGATCCAAGTCTGATGCCAGGTTTTGATGCATTCAATTACCGGTAAATACCGGTTCTATGCCAGGAGTCATATCTTCTTGCATGTTTTGGAACCGATAAGGAGGTGGCTTATGCTGGAGAGATCTTTATTTATGGCCAACATCTTTTGAGAGATAGGTGGTGGAGAACAACAGCCCACATATTTGAAATGGGCGGTCCAATGGACGAGAGAGTCAACATATTACATACCCAAAAATAAGGACCCCATTAAATGATACCCGAGATAGACGGAACCTATGCGAGAGAGAGGGAGGGGACCCTTCGTGAAACAGTGAAAAAACCGAAAGGACACTGTGAAACCTGCTTACGATCCAAATATGATTCCGAAAGGAGGGGATTTTGTAAGCATGCTAGACGGTGGTGCTGAGCTTATTGTTAGGTAATTACATATATATATATATATATATATAACAATAAAAGAATTATTATAGGAATATGCACACTTGTGTCGGAAGTACTTATTCGTATTTGTTATTCGGTTAGTAGGGTAGGGTTCTTTTTGCTTGGTGGTTGAAGAAAGAAAGGAAGAAACAGGCTTGCTTTATAGAGAGATGCGTGTGGGGAGAGGTGCTTCAATGGATGGAAAATAAAGAGGTGGTCCAACGGAATATGGTTTACTTTTTGGCTTGACGAAATCACCCCGGGCTGGTCGAACCCGTGATATAGACTATGGCTATACATGTTACTAGATAGAGTGTGCCTAGACCTAATAATATAAGAATGGCACCCGTCACAACCATTCATCGAACCACCGAAAGATATATTTTGCTACCAAGTTGTGGCCACGATAGAGATATTGATTTAAAGTTGACACCAGGTGTGAGTGATAAGTCCCCCGTCACAGGATACCCGCCGAGAGAGGAGGATCTTTAGACCCCCATCATATCGATTGAGACCCATCCATTGATCTTGATAATTGCTTAGATCTAGGATTTATCTCCCTACCTGATATTTTTCTCTCCACCACCTCTTCCACCCACCCTTACAAGTCAGACCACCAACAGCCCAGTTACCAACTGCCAGCCTGAAGCGAATAATGCCCTTCACCTGATGCAGCCCCACCTACCTGCGAGATAGATTCTTGCCCGTTGAGAGAGAGAGATCTTACGCTAACAAGAAGACCTAGGGATGTTTGAACCGATAGGCCACAGGAAAACTGCTGATCAATTTCTGCTGGCGGATGGCTTATTTTGAGCTCGCTGGTTTGCTGGTTAGCTCATAAGCTGGCGAGATGGGGAGAACCCATCGGCTGGTTGTTGAACCCGGGCGGTGGGGCTGGGATATGAAAGAAATGGCGGGATTATATTACTTATGTGCTTCTTGCTCGCTATATTTATTTCTTTTATCAATTGGGAGAGATCAGCTGGGACTGATGAAAGCTGATAGATGAATTATACTCAATAGGGAGGAGATTGCTGCTTGCTGGCTGGAAGAAGGAAAAGAGGTAGGTTCACTTTCGATCCGAATAGAATCTTGAAAGGAGGAGGGAGGGAAAAGCTTGCTATAAGTTGTTAAGCTTATTATTGTATGATGATTCATCGAACCCATAAAATTAGGATGTGACAATAGCAAAATGTCCAAATGAGGAGGTCTGGCATGGGCGTTGATTAGTCCCATTTGGACGGGAAGGGGAACCAACGATATGGCTCACTCAGATATATGGCTCACTCACTATTGGCCTAACTCACCTCACCAGTCACCCTCTCTGAATGTATATACCCGTTATTTAGTAACTAGTAACCGACATGCAGTAACCTACATGTATGCATGGCTCCTAAGGTCTTTATTAACCAACATAGGTCTGTTCAACTGGTTGCTCATTGAGGGAATGGTTGGGTGTAAAACCTACCCTCTTTAAGCGATAGGTAGTAGTGGGAACATAACCATAAACCCTAACGGGCCTACTTCCTCATAGTGCCCCATTGAGCAAGGAATTCTGAACCTCCTCATCACCTATTGGTCGGTTTAACCTAATCACCTATTTATTTGAATGTGGGGGGTATATGTCCAAAACCAGAATAAGAACATGGAGATATTTTTTCTATGGATTTATCACATCGGACTAATGGCAAGGACGTGTATCAATCAAAAAGTTACACGTATCGATGCGAACCATAGATATGCGGTATCATCATAACACGTAGATATGCGATATCATCATATATTGAAGTATTAATTAGAAAAAGTATACTACTCCCTACTAACAAGGACGGGTTAAATATATATAATGCGCGGGTATTATACCCCTATCAGTTGGTTGTGGAACCTCATCAGAGCGTAATGAATTCTACTGATTCTAATTCTTCAGAAACCCCGCGTTTTAAATAGCTTTCAATTTTTACTTCACAAGCCAAAAAAGTGTTACATTTTCAGAATTACCATAATTGAAACAGCTTTGCATTTTCCCTACATAGCTAGAGCTCAGGTCGAAAGGAAGAAGGATACTAGTTTCTTTTGAACAAAAAAGATAGTGGAAACATAGAAACCTAGCATTTCCACTGAACATGGATGGATGGACACAACCTATAGTTGTTCTTTAAATGGGTTAAAAAGGATCACACCTATTCAATCAAATAGTGGCATCGGCTCTTGCCTCACAACTAGTTCAACCAAACAGGGTAGTGCGGTATACCCCGACGACCGAACCTGCTGAGGCCATTTAGAAATCAATATATGGTGGGTGAACATAAAAAATATGGCTGGCCCAACCAAACAAACACGGTGGATGGATTCTTACAATTCAAGTTGTGTACTTTGAGGAGGATAGGTGCCTGTGTCCTGTGCATTCTGTCGGTGCGATATACGGGGGTGGATGGGTATATTTTTACTCAATCAGCTGCGACGGATATACCAAAAGCTTGTTACACACATAGATCATTTTTTAGGATCATATGCAAAGGATGGAAGAATAATGGGGTAATATCTTCAAAGGGTTATCATATATATATATAATGCATAGTCCATAATAAGAACTACTGTTCCGTAGGGGAAAGCCCCATTCCGGGGAATATGTGTAACTTATCTTTTCGGCCAGTTATGTGGTCCTTATATCGTCTGACGGACATATATTCTCTCGGGCATGGTAACCCGGGGGCCTTATCCTCTGTCATCTGCCGGTAAGTCCTTCTCTAACGGTTGGTAACTTGAGTAAATCTATATCACGTATGTGAACAACTCTATCTTCCGGTGGGAACATGGGAAACTCACGTGCCGTTCACCTAACATCGCACAGAAAGTCGTTCACACAGAGAATTCGTTCATAGCGCACAGAAAGTTGTTTACATACAGGTTCGGTAGGGTCAAGGTGGAGGGCCTTCTCTTTATATTTAAACTATTATTGGGACGTTAGCAGTAACATCTCTTTCGGTTCTGGGTATGACTGGCTACAGCAGCACTGACCAGAGCTTATTTCTATCAATGTGTTCCTTCCTTCTTATCTCCCATCTGTTGGTAACTTGGGGTCCTTCTCTCTTGGAAGGCGGCTGTATGGTGCCTGAACTGAACCTGGTAGTCCATCGATCAATCAATATTAAAATAAAGAAAATCATTGGTGCTACTATTGTCTCGCGAAGCGTCATCGTCGAATTAATTCTTTGTAAAGCCTCGCTTGAGTTCGACCGGCTTCGTCGGGTTATTTCTATTTTAGTGAAGCTGTGTCTAGTGTTTCCCATCCAGGGTTTAACAGGGTTAATAAACAGAAGCCCAGTACAACTAATTGAATCAGCAGCCAAGTGAAAAAGAAAAGCTAAAAGGGATTAGCTCATTATTATCTCAAAGATGTTTTGTTATCAAATTCCCCTTTGGTGCAAATTCAGGATTTGTTATTCTTGTTTGTGTATTTTCTCTATCTTTCTTCCCTCATTTCACCTTAGGCTTCGTAGAATCAAAAGCCTTATCCCCGCTATAGACCTCCCTGCCTCACTCTCTATCTATAGCTTTGGGATCTAAACTCCGATTTGTGACCCAACCCTGTATAATCCCTATTATATTGAATAGCGCCAGCGTCCCTGTTCCTTAGACCATATTTAGCAAGTTATACACTAAAATTTGAAATCAACATATATAAAAACGTGTAGTATCTGCATCTTGTTGGTATGGTTGTTGTAAGTCCGTGGTTCTTAGTGTTTGGTTCGTTCGTGTAGGTGTTGGTGGGAAGGTTGGTCTAGGTCCGTCGTTGTTGGTGATGGTTTCTTCGTGTAGGTGTCGTGGAATAAAACCTTCTTGTTTATGGATCTGCTTAACTACAGTGTAAATAACAACCATAATAAGTGTAATAGTACTAAGAGCTCAGCTTGTAACATGTTCTACCTGCTTCTACCTGCTTAACTATGGTGAAACAGCTTATCTAATAGAAACAGCAAAGTGTTCTACATGTAAGAGATTAAGCTAGTATCATCTCCATTGAATGGGAATAGCTATACGTATCATGTACAGATCAAGTACAACTGCAATTAGTTACTAGTAATTCATAACCAGCTGTATTCCACATGTATAGATCATTACAATGTACTAGGCTAATACTGGTCAAGAGCTCTAACAAAGAGTATGACCATTAGTTACTAGTAATCCGTAATCATTATACCATATTAGCTTATATCTATTAGCTTCCATATATTAGAGCTATACTGGTAACACATCATATCAAAGCTTCTACATAGTACTATAATGTTACTAGTAATACTTACACCAAATAAGGTAAGTGCTTGTTATTATGGAATAACCTTGTAGCTTACTGAATATTCGAGCTTATACGGTGATTACAATGGTGATAGTACATCTTACACTAGTATTGAACATGCTGAGTGAGCTTAATACTAAGACTATCTAAGCTTAAGCTGTAATGTGATAGAGCTTGGTTCCATATCATTGAACATACGGATTATCCCTATTTCACTAAGCAATGATTCAACCCACCCATGTTATAATAAGGAGAGCTCTTTGCTTCAGTGTTAATAGATAGCTTCCTTCATTCATCATAGTGTTTTGCTCTTCTGGTCAAAAACGCTAACACTCTTATTTGGGAAGGGGAAGATTGATCCCTACCCCATTTTAGAAAGTTTATAAGGTTATAAACCACTCGGTTCGCTCTTGCTATTGGACCATATTACGCTATACTATGAGTAGCAATATGGCACTTCGTTTCTTTCGAACACTTAGTGAAGAGTCAGCAGGCAGGGTTCCTTCCTCCATTCTCGCCAATAATCCCCAGTAAGTTCCTAGCAGTTGGGAGAAAACCCTCTATTTATTGATTGATACTAATAAACAATGTTTATTGACGATATGAAAGGGCGAACAACTAACTCAATTCGTCATAGTCAAAGTATCCGGGTCTGAGAATCCATAGTATTTATAATCCCCTGGTGCTCTGAGCGCATCTATACCTCGCGCCTCCCTCAGTCGTATTTTTTATATCCAGCCCCTTTATTGTGTGTTCCCGTGGCCCCTCATGCTTTTCCTGCGCACTACCAATTGATTCATTTAGTAAGGGTTAAATAAAATGCTGAAGCGAGTTTACGAGCTTGCTTTAGTTTTCTGCTTTGGGTGGTAAATTAAAGACGGAAAGTTGGCCCATGAAGGGCAAGACCTATTGGACCTGGGTGGAAAATTCACTAGTGCAATGCCCTATCAAGATGGAAGGTAACCGGTCAACCAATAAACTTATTTAATAGGACCTTAGTATGGGTCAGGCCGTAAGAAAGAATAAGAATAATTGGAATTTGAAAACGTTTCACAGCTGCTACGATGCTTCCTAGCTTTTTATATCCTGAATGGCTCAACCTCGCCTTCTTCCTGAGGTGGAAAGTTCTAGCTGTTGTGGCCTTGGTGTTGAAGACTACTTATGGCTATGGTAGGAACATAGTAGTAATTCAATATATGTTCGTGGTGTAACATGGCTAGCACTCTATATCGTTAGGTAACAACTTGTCTCAATCTCACTCATCTGGTATGAACATGGGGAGACATCTCTCTTGTCTGGTGCCAATATGGGTAACATATTTATATAACGTAAGTAAACACGGAACTATAATATCGACCCTAGAACTCAACGGAACCACAGCCCTTTACCCTCGAACTAGACCTCGAACCTGGTTCTCGAAACCATAGCCCTTAACCTAAACCTAAACTCTCTACCCTATAGATTAATCCACCCTCTAACCTACAGAAGATACCTCCGCCCTACCGCTACCGAACACAAGGTCCTTACTTACGTACGTAATGGAAACAACAGTTCTTCCTACCTGGGCTGGATTGGATGGATGGAAGGAATGACGATCATTACATACGTTAATTTTCAAGAGGTTATACGCCAGTCATACATAGCTAGTAGCCAGTCATAGCCTTAGAAGGTAGATCATTGCTGCCGATAGCAAATTATAGCCAGGAGGTATTGCCAAGGAGGTCCAGAAGGTAATTGCCGAGATAAGAATACCCCCACATACCCGAGTCACCTTAAACACAGACCAAAGAGAAAGAAGATAGAATAAAGGCACCACACATCGCCGCCGACAGGAAAAAAAGTTAATCATCCTTCCAACATCCCCGATAAAAAGGAAGTTATTAGGAAGGCCCACATCAACACTAGCCGAGAGGAGATGGCCCCCAGGTTTCACCATACTCAACAGAGGTTCCTCCATATCCCTGCACGAAACTTACCGCTACAGAATCGTTCCCCTTCCAATTACTACGCTGCTTCAATTGTACAAAAGTATCAAACCTTGAGGTTGGAAAGATCGAAACAGCTTACCCCTGATTGCTCACGATTGTCTCATGAAGGTGGTAGCGCTATCGCTTCATCCATCCACACCCCACACCTACCTATCGCAGCTTACATCGCTTCTTATGATGAACAAGGTGAAAACAAAAAAAGTGGTATAAATACTGCTGATAGCTCTGTGGAGGATACAACATCTGGTCAGGTCTTGTCAGGTACGGTCTTGTCAGAAGAGCGGGTGAGTCAGGCCGATAGTGAGTGAAACACGGGTGGACACTTCAGGACATGGCTTGCTTTTTAACCTCCCCATGATGTATGTTCACAACGAATGAAGGTGGGAAATTCAGAAAGCTTCGTGGGCGTATCAAGATGATATAGAGATAATAATTTAACCTGGTCAAGTCGAGATGGGGAATTTCCCTAATCTAAGTGGGCGTATCAAGAGGATAGACAGTGCTCAGAACCTGGCCCTTAGAAGGTGGGTGCGGAAGCACGCTCGACTGATAATGAGAGGGAAATTGACTAACAAAAGTAGGCGTACGGGAAGTAAGCCGGGTTCCTGACGGCCTTCCTTGAACTGGTTGGAATGTGTTGCTCCTGGAACTGAGGCTGGGAATGCTGATACGACTGCTCTTTGAACTGCTGATTGAAATGCTTTTGGTACTTCTGAAATGACTGTAAATGCCCCACCCACTATTTATGCTGGGAATGCTATACAATGCACTTAAAAAGTCATCCGCGTATCACTTTATCTCCCCTAGAGCAAGGGCACAACCCCAAAAACATAAGGAATGGGAGCAATTCTTCCTCCTGCCAAATAGAATGCCTTCCAGGTCTTCCTTGCGGATCCTTGCCTTCCTTTAAGGTAGCCGAGAGATTTAATTACCTCTTTCCTTACCCAAGAGCCGCACCTTTCCTCAATAGATAAAGACAAGAGATAGGGTCGGGTAAAGAGAGATGGTCCTTGCCAAGCCAGAGCCTTCCTTATATATAGGGTAAAATAATTATTATACCTCGCATTAGTCCCCCTTATAGATTATTTACTCAGGCACTTAGTTGCGGGCGTACGTTACATGTCTCTTATTGGCTTATCTCCGGCTGTTTTCTCGTCGCTTATATTACTGGCTTATATCTTATTGGCTGTCTGTCTTCCCCATCTATAATGAATGACCCGCACCCGCAAGGAAAAGGGATCTGCTTTATTCCCTATTGATAACGCACGCTCATCTATGGAAGGAAAGCTCAACCGTACATCCCCCGCCTATAACTAACTACTTCCCTCAATTCGAAGTCACAGGTCTCCTCACATTGGCGCGTATAACTAAGTATAAAAATATAGCACGTTTGGTGTAGGGAGCTGCTCTAGTCAAATCTCAGATGGATGGGTCTTAGCTCTTCTCTTACTGAAGTCAGGAATTAGAACCAAACCTTTTCCCTTCTCACCCCACCCTAGGACATGGAGTGGAGGGCTTCCCAATTCATTCCACCAAGAAGATCAGTACAGTATGGATGGCATGCTATGAAACCTTCACCTTACCCTTGACTTTCTTACTCCCTTATCGCCCTAGTTTATAGAGTACTGTCCTAACCCATTGCTGAAGTCAGCCAGGAATCAGAGCCAGAGGAAAAAAAGTATGCTATGAACTCGTTACTATACTACCCCTTCCCTTATTACTTCTTATGAGTACCACATATTAACTATTAGTACGGCTGAGCCTTCCTTGCCGATTATACTATGAATCAATTCAAACTACTGTAAGGACATAGACCTTCCCACCTGCAAGAACTAGACCTATTAGCCCTGACACTTGTTCTGTAGCACTTGGTAGTAAAGAGAGAGAATCCAGGTCAGGCAGTCAACGCTCTCAGTTCAGTGTGGGTCATTATAAGGCTGTCAGTTGGTTGGCCCTTTCTCGCATTGTAGAGAGATATAATCCAGGTAAGGTTGTGACGTTACACCCGCCCTTTCTTGGCAAGAGAGAGAAGAGAGAAGGCAGGGCAGGCTTTATAAACTTCTTTATTCTATTCTAGAGTTCAGAGTTTGTGTGGAAACAAAGGGGTAGGGGGTGAAAGGGTTTTTCATAGCCATGCCTACTTTAGTCTTCCTGGTTTCAGCAATAGGTTCTAAGTAAGGTTGGGTGCCTATAGGTAGGTAGCAGACACTAACTGAAAGGCAGATATAAATATTCCTAGCAGCAATAGAGTTGGTTCTAATTTAGAAATCTTATTGGCAAGGCTGCTATTAAATCCAAGTAATATACCCATAAGGTCATAGTGGTACCACCCATAGGAATTCATAAGGGGTAAGGTAGGGGTAAAGGGTCAATATCATAGTGCTTGCTGTACCCCCGATTCCTATCCCTGGCCGAAGTAAGTGTTGTTGGGTGCAGGCAGTAAGTGAAAGTCTGGTAGAAAAGAAAGTAGCTTTCAGGTATCGCTTAATTACCCTCACTATTTCACCTGCTAGAATGACCTTTCTCTATGCCCTAGAACTTTGAGGTTAGCTTTTGAGTTCACGTCAGCTGCTCCAGAGTAGCCTTGTAGCTCCACTTGATTCTAATAATTAAATAAGTGGCTCTGAAAAAAAGAAGTGAAACCTGTTACACACCAACCTACCCGACTGGGCAGCAGATCATTGTTTCGACAGAGCCATGCTGCTCGACACATGGGAAAGAAAATATAGCACCCTCTGCTTTGACTGCTGGTCGTGCGGAAATGCCATGGGAATATAATGCCGGTCTGGGAATGCTCTTGGGAATAATAAAATATGCTGAAATTACGCCAGTTTGAGTGCTGATGGGAAAAAGAAATAAGAAAATAATAAAGATCCCGGTGGGAATGCTTTAAATAATCCTATTGGGACTGCTACTCTTGGAACCGCTCTGTAAACTGCTGGTTGTGCTGGTGATGCTCGGGCGGCTCCATATTCAATTTATGTAGGTGCAATTGGTTATGCTAGAAATTCAACTGGTTATGCCGGAACTTATCCTGGAAATGAGGAGGCTGGGAATAATACTAATAATGTTGGTTCAACTGGTTAAAATGATAGAAATGCTATTGGAAATGATCCTAGGAATTAAGCTCCTTCAGCTGCTTGCTCTTGGGGATAATGCTGCCAGGAATTATTAATATGTGAATCTTATTATTAAAATGTTTACGCTTCTTCTGATTTCAATGTTGGTTCAACTCGAGTCACCGCTTGCTTCTCCATGCATTACAATGAGAGCTATTGTCTTAAGCTTACCGTGTGTCAGAACTACTAGTTGTTTCCGTAAGGTAAGAAATAAATGTTATTTTTGACTCTCTCTTCTTAGTTTCTTAGCTGTAGTCCCATGCCCTAAGGCTTCAATACAAGTGGAAGCCCCCAACCAGGTGTTGTTTTCTGTGAAAAAGAGAAAATAAGAAAATAGGTTCTCCTAAGCTCTTTTGGTAAGATAAGTTCCATCAATAAAGTATAAAAAAGCAAGTCTCACCAAAGTAGAGTCTCCATCTAGTGCATTAGTTCTAAGTCAATAAGTTCTTAGTAGGTCCCCATCCATGTAATAAGCAGCCTAAATATAGCCTATCCCAATTTTTTAGTGTAAATTAGTGGTAAGAGGGCGTCTCTGTCTGTTAGTGTAAGTTCCAAAAGGTGCGTGTAGTACACATATTGGTGTCTAAGAGAACGAACTCTATCTCTCTAGTGCCTTACTTAGCTTGAGTTCATAAGCTAACTCCTAGCTCTCTCTACTATCTGTGCTTAGCCAGAGCTGTAGTGTGTGCCATGACTATTAGTTCAATAAGACTCTTTATCTTAACCCTTTATCTTCAGTAATCAGCAGGTTCGGTTGAAATCAATTTTATTTACTCTCCTACTAGGGCAAATAAGCTTAGTGTCCCATGTTAGTGTTCCCAGCTCAGGTAGCGAGATCAAAGAGCTCCAGGCCCAGAAGAGATTTCTTTCCCCAGTAAGTTTTCACTGATCCTTCAATCTTACACTGACTCCCTGCTTCCCTGATAACACCACCTGCCTGCTTTTACCGCCTGATTTACCACTTCTCTCTATACCTTGCTAACTTACCGCGCTTCGACCCTTGCTGAATGAATCCTGATCTTTCTACACCTACTGGATCTCTACCCTGCACCCTTCATCTCAGCAAGAGAGACAACGTATAGGATAAGGACACCAGGCAGGTTTACATGCCCGCAGAGCATTAAAAGAAAGAGAAGGACTTACAGAGTAAGGATATAGAGCACTTTGCATAATATAATATATATTCTATATAGTAAAGTTATCAAATACAGAGGCCTCATTCAACACTTATCTTTGTTTTAGGACTCTACTACTAAACGGTACGCTACCTTTTCAATCTCAAATTTACCACAATGGAACAAAGTACTCTACCGAGGCACGACCCCCACCCAATAAATACTTAAGAGTTTGTGTGGACCCAAATAAGGAAAGATAAGGGATTGTAAATAGGGGTTACCCTAAAAAGCAGTCCTGGCTGATGATGCATAAGTAAGGTCTTCTATAGGTGGATAGATAGGTGTAGTGGGTCCTAAAATGATTAAATAAGTAGGGCTGGCATTTCCTATAACACAGTTCTAATGGATTCACCCTATCCGCCTTGGCCAAAACTAATAGGTAATAGTTTGTGGTACCATCTGTAAGCAAGCGTGATTCCTGTGAATGCTGTCAGTAAAAGTTGGTGTACAAGCTAGCTCTCTGGGAAGTTGGTGAACGCTGTTTTGGGCATAACTAAGTAGGGTGAGGTATTATCCATAACCATAAGTGGAAAATAGAATAGGTGTGAGGCACAGAGTCAAAAGCAAATGGGATCTCCTAGCAATGCTGGTTGTATTAATAAATTTATCAATTGTATTCTGCGGGTTCAGCTCGTCCTCTCAATCAGATCAATAGTAATATATACTAATAAGATTTATGGGAGTAAAAGATTGTTGGGTGAAGAGGCAGTAAGTAAAGAGTAAAGGGTAAGGGATCAAATAGACTGGTCGTCAAAGTGCCTAAGCAAGCAGCCGGTCTGTCCAATCAATAAGCCCCACCCCGTGGATATAGATGGAGAGTTCAATAGATATGTTGATTTTTATTGTTGGCGTTGGCGATGACGATGTTGATTTGATTGCTTCCAGTTGATTATCCATTGGATATCATGGGAACCACTATGATCAAATACCTATAGATGACCCAAAAAGGTAATAGAGCGCGCCTTGCCCGATGCGGACAAGCGACTCTCGTTTATTTTAATAAGTAGCGAGGTACGGAGCCAATCAACCATTGGGAGAAGGGTTATGGGAGTCTGCCAACAACTAAAAATATTGATCTCGGTTGAGCTGCTGGGCCGGGAAGGAGCCAATTTATAAGGAGACCAAACAAGTTGGTTGAAGCAGTTTAAACTGATGCTTTTATATCTTTTTGTATACAATCTTAATAGGCCCTTACTAAAAATAATAGGGAAAAGATCTATGAGGCTGGCACGGTCAGTCAGGTTGACGAGAGAGAAATGTTGTTTTATATGGTTACAGCAGAGAGATACCAATGCCCAACACTAATTGGAAGGCGGGAGCGGGAGCTTTAATAAACAGATTCGTTCTGGTCCCACCCAACCCTCTTATTTGCAAGGCATGCAGGTTAGTCACGAATTCATTCATCCAGGCCGACGAGACCCCTAGAAGCAAATAATAATAAAAAAGTATACTTGGGTGTCTTCGTACGATGGAAGGATGGACTAACAAGTTACAGTCCGAACTACTCCCATTAACTATTACCCTGCCTACCACGTTTACTTTCTATATGGCTACCTTATTACCAGGGTTAAAGATAGATAGTGTCTTTCTTGTCTTGCCGCTTTATTGGGGTATCTCACGCCTACCTTCTCTCGCCCTCCCTTTAACGGGTTCTGAATTGATTGTGTTATCAAGGCGCCGTAGGCCCAAGCCAAGCATACAGGCAGGCAAGTCTTTCCCCCCCCCCTGCCCTCCATCCATCCGTCGGGGTTAAATCAGTTCTCCATCTGTGGGACCGGACCGCCCCACTGCTTTCAAAAGACTGGCGATCAATAAAATAAATTAATAAATAATGGGTGGTCATTTATTACTGAATGTAGATCGTAGTTGATAATAGTAATATAATAGGGGAAAGGGAGCGGCCTACAAACAATCGGTCGACGCTTAAATAAAAACGATGGAAATCTAAATGGTCAAAACAAATTTTCCACTTGCCACGCGACCAGGCGCATTAGCACAGCAGGGGGAAACCGAAGTCTTCTATTATAAGTACTATGCTCCCTCGATAGGGAAAGATCGCCTCGAATCAATATTCACTCACTCCTCCTTTTATTCGATCCGATCTAAACTATTTCATTTAATGAAGGGTCGATGAACGAACCAGAGCTAGTAGTAGGTCGCATCCTTTCACACGGGGATTGAGGAAAGCACATCAGTCCAGCCTTGTTCAAGTAGCAACCTATATAAGTAGTGGGTACTTCATACTCTAGTAGAGCTGCGAGTAGATTTTGGGTGTTAATAAATATATAAAAGTATAATCTTAATCAATATATAATCTTAATCAAAATTGAAAATGAAATATCTGCAATCGACTCAGGAAAGCGACTTATGTCCGGCGAAATCCATCAAATTGCTTTCCAATTTCATTTGGATACGACCTTTAACGTTGTGATATCAGCAGGGTCAACCCGGTGGATAAATTCAATTCCGGATAATTCGAGTACGAAACAGAAAGAGATGTTCCACAGTGCCGGAAAAGGTTGGGCTCATCCGTATCGCTCAGAGGCGTATGCTGTGTCGAAGGATGTTCAAATAATAATGTTTAAATCCATCGTAAAAAGTGAAGGATAACGTGGAAATTGTGTAGTTTCGCGTTCGTTCCCCTTCCAAATCATTAGCCCCACCAATCCAGGTTAGTGAAGGGAAGGTTATACCCTTTCTACTTATTGATCTCGTATCCTGTAACCTATATATACGTAACCATTTTGGATCGGGTATTGATCCATCGGCAAGTGTCCGTGCCCTCACTATAAACTATTGCCCTTCCTATATCTATATACGTTCTAAAACCACCATGCCCCTTCGTACCCTGATTGCAATCTCTGATTTTGCCCACCCTGATTATGAAGTTCAATCCCTGCTTTTACAACCCAACATCCCGGTACTATTTCTCTTCTAACCAATTGCTTTCAACTTACTTCATAAATAGGCGCCCTGGCTTATAATATGAATGCCCCGATCCCTTTGATAAGGAATGCCTCGGACTCCGACCCCTCCCTTTATAAGGCTGGGGTTAATGCGAAACATTAAATTATATAGGGTGTATTGATCAAAGATAGAAGCAAGCGTAATACCATAATAAAATCAATACAGATAAAGTCCTATTTATAATATTGTATGTTCACACTATCCAATCAAGAGCTAACTGCGTATCAATCGAGTGGTTCCGCACCTGAGGCGATGTGTGAAGGGCGGAGAGCGACGGACGGAGCAGCACACATGAGGAGGTGGTGTTGGATTCCCTGAATCGATATCCAAGCAATGAACTCACCAAGAGTGAGTCTTTAATTTCAATCAACAGACGTGTCAACTTACTCAACAGGACAGTTCATATCAGTCATTTCCACCAATTAACCTACCAGCTAATTCGGATTTGGTTTCGATCGCCGGCCAGCTCTCAGTTGATTAAATAATGGCACAATCTATCAACAGAGTTGGGCTTCGACCCGCCTCAATTAGACCAGCGAATTCACTATATCCGGTTGCGGGCGGCTTATAAATATATCTACCAGCTGATATTCCGAGGGTTTATATTCTCCATCTTCGACATGCACTTACAAGCATATAACTACCTAGGAACTGGAATGAATGATTGCTGGATTAAAAAAAGCTAAGGGGCCTTTCACCTCGAAATAACTGGAATGCTCGTGTATGCGTTGCCCACGAACAACTGGAATGAGCGTGGGGACATTAACCTCCAAATGAATGGGATTAACTTTGCAAAAGATACCACGAACACAAATGATTGATACAACAGTGGAAGGACTAAGAAAGAGAGAAAGGAGAGCATCGCGCTAATAAGAGAAGAGAAGAAAAGAGCGTTATAAGAGCTTTAGCTAATTCGGTTGGTTGAATAGATACAACAGCTTGCCCCCTTGATTGTTCCCGCTACAGAATAGTTCCCCTTGCAATTAACCCGCTTAATCAGGATAGAAGCATCGAACCTTGAGGCTTTAAGAGCCCGATTCCCTCCGGGGGCGAACAAACAGCCGAAAGCAAAAAAAAAGAGAAGAGAATAGTCAACAGTTAATCGATAACGCTCATGGTTGATTGATTGCTAACGCTTGCCTTTCCGTTCTATACCCATTCCCTTCAATCCGTACACATTCAGTTACCCACGCTTTCTTTACTTCTTTCTCTCTTTATGCCTGACTTTATGTCGGCTTGATTTAGGCTTTATTTATGATGACGTTCCATACGCAATACAAGATGATTTCAGAACAGACACTAAACCCCAGCACACGAGTTGAACCACCAACAGCTCAGTTACCTACTGCTCACGGGTCTCTACCTGTTATCTCTTCACCCAGCCCAGTTGAGCCTTGCTTTTCTCCTTACGGCCATACACATCCAGTTCTCTTCACGCCCAGTCCCTACAGCCCTCAGTTCCACCTACCTTATGTGATTTATCTATCTTCCCGCTCTATCTACTACCTTCCCATCGAACCAGCACCGACAAACCCTGCCTTACTTTTATGTGTTACCATAAACCTATCACCTGCTAGAACTATACCTATTAGTTAGCATTATACTTTAGGGAATCGCTTCATTAGGACAGCTAGTACCTTCTTGATTATGGCTATGATTTACACCCCACCCTTATTCCCAACAAACTTGGTGCCAGCCACCCTTGTGCGCTTATCTCAAACTCTCTCCAGACCAGGTGGGTCCCATCAGCAGTCAGTATACCCCTTCGTCAGCCTAGTGACGCGAACAACCTAATTGTCCCATTATGCAACGCGCGAAAGCATAGATGGGAAGGAATAATATCCTATCTCTGGGTAGTGCCCATCGAATCGCAATTCAGATAATATTATATACGAGTCGGTCGATTAGAACCTTTTCGAATTCATCTCTTTATATACGAGTCTATTGATTAGAAACTTTTATACCTCATTTCGTTATTCAATTTCTATTTTCTTGAGGCCGCGACTAAGGTAAATCCCTATCGGTAAGGTAGAGAGATAGGGCAAAAGTAAGGTAAGGTAGGGGTGGGGAGGCATGATTGAGATTCTTCCATTTTTATAGGTTGAATCAAAAGGAAATAAATCCATTTTTATAGGTTGAATCAAGTAAATAAAGGTCCTTTTATCTGCCTAAAGGGGGGGCCGGTCGGGTCGTGTATCGATCGATTCGGTCGTTCGAATCAATTTGGAGTTCAAAGTCGAGCTCATATCCGAGAGAGAATAGGGGGGGAGGCGAGTAGGCATCTCATCGCGCTTTCTGAGCAACGAAATCAACTTGGTACGAAGCTTGCTAGCTCTTGGGCTGGCTGATACGTCTCGTCTCTAGCTGGAATAGCCGGCTTAATGGGGTGAACAGATGAGACGGCTGGTGCAGTTAGGCAGCTCTGACGAGATCAAAACTATGGGAGCAAAAATCGCTCTGCTCGCTTCAATTCTAAATTGGGATCCGAACTATCATCGGGGGTCAAAAACTCTATTTATTTGTTAGGCAACTTCATGAATTATGGCATTTATCTGACTCATCCGATTCCTCAAGTGGGGAGGTGGTCGTTCAAGATAGTACCCGTCCACCCACAGCCGTCCCATACCTGCTCGGGATAGTAACTAGGGATAATGGGAGAGCCTTCATCGTAGTAGGGAGTTGATACCCAACCCACCCGGATCATGAGCCTTCATTTTATAACTAAGCGATAGGTTTCATGGGATGGATCATGGTACAATCTGCTTTATCATAGATGGTCCAATACGCGAAGCGGCAGGTTTCATGGTACCCCCCACCCCACCTACACCTGTTGCAGATCAGGGCACACACAGCAAGGTCCCTTAGCTCGACTTTGATCCTCCGTAACCTTCCTTTTGACCTATCAGAGTTAAGGCCCCATTTATCCTCTGTAAACTTCATTTTTCCCTATCGGAGTTGTAGCTCAGGATAGAGAAGAAATTTGGCGAAGCATATAGAAGTAAGGGCGGGTTCGGTAGTAAGTAGATACAGGCAAGATACAATGGACTTGTACAATCGAACATAAAGCGTAAGGGAAGGTGTATCCTAAAAGGTAACTAACCTGAATCAAAGGGGGAAACGAAGATGAGCTGAGTACTTATTGGGTGGGGGGCCTTTTTCTCTAGCCGGGAGGCGAGCGTAGTACTTAAGTATTTTTGGCTTGTGTTATCCCGAATAGAACCAGCATTCAGTCGAGTGTGTGGCCAAATGGAAAAGAATCAGGTAAGTAAGCTGCATGAAGGGTTCTCTAATAGATAGGAAGGATAGGGATATATAACCCGAATTTTTGAATTGAAACCAGGAGGCAAGGCATGACGCAAAACAAAGCGCCAGTCAGACTTTATTTTGAGCTTCCCCATGGCTACATCTTCTTTGTATTCTTGGACGGTGAAAGCAGTGGGTGTAACTCGTATCTTTTTTACAATAGAATCAATTTCGTTTGAGTCAGAAGATCCTATGAATCATAATATTAATTATTTTACTTTTACCATCAAGCACCCGTCACCCACTTAACTCTGTTCACTTCCACCCAGGATCACTTGGCCGGGCTCACCTAACTTGGCTTGGAAAGAAAGAATAGGGCCACGACCTCACCATGAAGGAAGCCTTTTAGTCTCGACCTAACCCATTGAGGGGGCATTATTATAGCTTCTTGTTTCGACCTACAAAAGGACACCTCCAAACAGCAATACGCCATAGTCCAGCAGATATGGCTTGCTTTCCAAATAGTAGCGCACCCATGAGCCAGAGACAGGAGGTTTGGTTAGTGCCCACTAGTTTCAATGAACCTATCTATATAGTGGCATAAACTAGACTTCCCCAATAGTTGTAGTGGAGCCTCGTGAAAGCTCCCCCTATGGACACTTGCCTGAGTCTTAGGTCCATGGCCTATAGCCTAAATAAACTCTATTAGTTAGTCCATTGCCTTAGTTCGGCCTCCTATAGCTACTTTATTAGTCCATGCATGAAAGCTTCATGTCAAATAGCCTTTCTACACTATCTGATCCCACAACGCACTTAGTTCCATGGAGTTAAAAAGCCAGTGAAAGCCTTTGGAACTGTTTGTAGAAGGAGCCGGGTTAATGGGTGCACAACAAAAGTTACTTGGGCACTCAAAAAGCAAGAAACAAAGTGATAGTTTTCTATGGGTCAAAAAAACCTTTGCTAAATACGTATTCAATAAAGATAAGATGGATGTTTGCGGATTCGAAGTCTATTATCATATGGCTTATAAAATTATTCTATTTTCGTAGGGACAACCCCATTCATTCTGTCCACCCCACTATTTCCACTATTGGGTCTATCCGTTTTACTACCCATCTCAATAGGTGTAGTAGTCTTGCCTTAGTTCCTATAGAAACAAATACGGAAACAGATGAAGTAAGACTAAGCTTAGATACCTAAAGACAGCAGTGAGTTCGTAGGGTGGTTCAGACTTACTGCTTGGACCAATAATACTAAAGCAGGTGGTGTTTGGGCACCAGGCGGAACTAACAGGACTGACTAATAATAATAAGCTATTCTCTTTAGGCTTTCACACTCGAGGCTCTTGTTCAAATAAAGAATGGAGCTATCCCGAAGAGTACAGAGACCGCCTGACGCTCCTCTTGAGCTGACCGCAATGCCATCACTTTTTTTCCAATTCTTTGTTTCCAAATATTTAGAATATCATTTGCCTCTAGCGTGGTCTCCTGGAGAAGGAGGAAAACTTGGTTTTCTGTAGGACTATATCCTTAAACACTGCTTATTTCACTTTGTTACTCATGCCTCAGCAATTCCAAGAGACTACAATCATTATTTATTTATTTAGGGTTTGGATCCCTCACTCTGCGGAGGTCCATGAGTTCTAATGGTTTTGGGATTGCTGTGTTTATTTAAAGTGCTCATTACTTTTGCAATGGTTTTCAAAGTTCCTAACAGTTTGTATTCGTTGGCTAATTATTCCCATTTCTCTTTGGCGGGTTTCCTTCCCACTTTCTTATAGGGTTGTTCTTACTAAACCTCATATTCTTTGTTGGCCTCCTCTGACTGTTTGTTGTAAAACTTTATTACTTGTTGTGACTCCATACATCTACACATGCTTGTCTAAAATGTATATTTATATTGTAGGTCCAAGACTATATCGTAACCTAATAGAGAGAAGGGTTATTCGAGGGATCAAAAAGTGATGCAGATCGAGGATTGGATTAATTAATAGGAGGGGGTTTTTTTAGTTTTAATGGCCACTATTCTAATGAGCTTCTCCACCAAAAAGGGTTCATTTTGCAAAAGCAATTTAAAGCGATTGGAGATATGTGGGCTTTTAAGAAGACTACGAGGAGGGTAACCCCGCCGCAGTGCCTCTGCAAAGGATGTGGGGAGGTTTGGGTTTGTTTGTGGTGGTGAATTGGGGAGGCTTGGCGAAGACTTCGAGCTTTAGGGAGCAGTTGGGTCGGCCTTGAGGAGGCAAATAGAAGGTGGAAGGAGTCAGCTGAGTAGATCCAAAGTGTTACTGTCCACCCGTTAGCTTTTGTTTTTTTTTATTACATTTAATTGGTATTTATTGTTTGTAGCTACTGCATTGGGGCTTTTATTAATTTTTGCAATTTTTGGCAACCGGTTGAGCCATTATAACGCTAACAACACACCCTGGATAATTAGGGGATGGTTTTATACCAACCCCAAAAACCTTCACCTCCTACCAACCCCGAAAAGAAATTGTTACCCTAGCAATCCACCCCGCATCAGAGCTAGTCCAATTATACTAAATCTTTACTCCCCCCTTAAGCTTTGAGCGCACTGGTTGAATAGGACTAATGAACAACGAACGTGTGGTTAGGACACAAAAACACAACACAGATAAAAAGCAGGCAGGGCATACGCACCCATTCCCCTTAAGCTGGTTCAATTGACCCTTGAGCCACATACCTTACCCCTTTGCGATATACCTTTGATCGAAATCGCTTGACCCTTCAGCCTTGGACCGCATGAATATTAGGTACCCACCTGATAGAAGTTTCGAAACAGATAAGGGACGTCCAATAAATCCCGGATCAGTGCCAATACGTGGGGCCCTTTCTCCATATTTTGGAATGAAAGCAATAAATAGTGCCAGTTCAAATGCTTATTGGAATTACCTTCGGAGTCCTTTTTTAACTTGGCTACTCTCTTAAGTAGATTGTATGGGGAGAAAGATGCACACCACTTCAAAGAGAAATTTGGATACCAGTGATGTACATAGTGGTTAAGCATGGATCGGTATTATACTGGGCTGCTATTCTCTTGCTAGCTCTAGGCCAAGCGATTGAAAAGGAACAAAAAAAACACACACTCCTACGTCCTCAGCAGAATTCTACATGCCCTCTTACATCCTGGACATACTTTGTGCGAGTAATGCTTTTCCGGGTATAGGATGGCAATGGAATATTGGGGAGCCTCCTGTGCATGTATACTGTAAATACCTATGGGATCACCACCATATGAGGCAGTATGGTCTCAATGTGATGACTTTTTCGTACATTTGTATCAACTTCTTTTCTGCAGGCCACCACCCAGGCTATCAGAAGAAGCAATTCAAAATATAGAGGCCATTGGAATTTAGTATATAAATGAACATAGTACCTACATTTGGATTGCCGGAGCCACCAGAAGCCCGCATTTATTGCCTAAAATTGTCCCTTACAGGTTGGCCATAAGGGAGATAGCTTACCAGACATGGATTTAATGCCACTTTATGAAGTAAAAGAAGAAGCTTTGCCCCAGTCTTCCAATCTACATTGGCAGTTATGTCCTTACCACTTCACCACTGGCCGGGGCTAAAGCAGAGATAATTGAGGGATACCACTTTGGAGAGGTATTATTTATAAGAAATGATCCCCATAATCACTCCATGTTACAGAAGTAGGGTAACACTGCAGAGGTAGTACATTACTACTTTTACACGGTAAACACTCACCATACAAAGTACTACTGTGCATTTTCCATGCTCACTAAGATATTGTAGAAGAATCTGTTCATAGTCAAGTCCATTGGGGACAGGAACAGAGGCCAGGGTAAGAACCAAGACAATTGAGCACTGCTAAACAATGCAAATCGACCACCACGGTGTTACAACTGTAATGAGGCGGGAAACCTCGCATTAAACTGTCCACAACCCCATCAGCATCGTTGTGGGCATTGTAATAAGACCCATTATAATATAAAAAATATTATCCTACTTTACCTCAAATCACTATATTATATTGAAGCATATTTTGTAATGCTTGGAATGCTCAAAGATGATGCATAAGTCAGAGGGATGATCACCTCGATGCTAAGATTTAGAGATGAGGTCATAAACATATATTTGGATGATCTTATTAAGAAGATAATGTAAGGTAGTAATAATAGCACATTAGTAGGTTGCCCTAGTGTTCTTTAGATGAAAGGGCATTATATGGTACCCCACTCCTGCTGAAAGGAGGTTTTTAGGTGGTCTTCATAGGTTATCATGATCTGATTGTAACCAAAGAAGCCGTCCATGAGATACATTATCTCATATCCTATATAAGAGTCTACAAGTGGGTCTATAGAATAAAGAGGGAAGTACTCTTTGTGACTTACAGCAAAAAAGTAATCTAAGTAAATACATACATGGATTGAACCATTTTTATTCGTTGTTAGGACTATGTTGGCAAGCCAATAAGGATAGTATATAGTTGAAATGAACCCAACATTGAGGATACTTTCATATCTTCTTATGCACCAAGGCATGAACTTGTGGAGTATAATATAGTTTTTGTTTAATGGGTTTGGAATCTGTCTCGATAATAAAATTATGGGTAATTAGAAACTCATCCACCCCAAAATGTTAAAGTATTCCCAAATGAATATGTCTTGGTACTCAATGAGAAAAGCCCTGTAGGACTTGACCTCTTTAGGGGTGAGGTTTTTCTTTAGTTGAAAGATTTGAGTAAGTCTTGGAGAACCCATGTTAATGTCAATGGTAATATCTATGAGAAAGCAATTTATTTTCTTGGATTTGTTTGGTGTGGGAGGTAGTCTTAGGTCATTTTTGGGGACTAACTATAAGTAAAGTCAGAGGACTAGGAGGGTTAGAATAGATATAAAGAAGGGGATAAAGTGTGTAAGCTTTTGCAGGTGTAACCCTACGACGAATGTAGGACCCTATAGTTGTTTAAACTTGAGGGGTCTCCACTAGAGGGTTAGAGGATGGCTATAATAGGAAAACATCCAATAGTCAAAGAAGGTCACAAATGTGAACTGACTACATTGATTGCTTCAAAACAAAGAACCCATCTCTTCCCCAAGTGAAAGGAATGGAGGAGAAAAGGTATTGGAAAAGATAGATAAAGAAGCATAAGGGATTGTATTAGGAGGAGAGGAAAGTGATAAAGGATTCTCATCTATCCTAATGCTTCCAACTTGACCAAAGAAGTGAGCAAGGGAGCTTCTAACGTAACTAAATACTTACCTATCTTATTAGAGTCTTTATGTGATCGAGCGAGGATAATACAATGAAGGAGGATGTTTAGGTAACTAGTTAGTAAGAGTAGTTGGGCATTAAGGTACAACCCTAAAAAGAGAATCTTAAGAGCAATTTGTCACACTTGTGAGTTATAGGAGAGACTAGTGGTTGTGAAGCAGGTCGAGGTAGTAAGTGTTGGTAGTTTGGTTATGCAACAAGCAAGTGTGGCAACACTATAAAAAGTAAACATGTGAGGAGAAACCAGTAGGACTTAAATAGGTAAGGATAATTAGGATAAAGTACTAGTGAAGGCAAAGGTAGAGGTGATGTAATTAGTGATATAGGAAGTGTAGGTAGAAGCCTAGTCTAAATGATGGATGGGGAAAGAGATGCAGTCGAGCTAGACAGTGGACCCCTATAATAGTGATAACCAAATTGCTCGGCCTATAATAGTGATAACCAAATTGCTCGGGTTGTAAAAAACCCAAATATAGTAAAAAATAAACTTTAGTTTGTGGCTAGCTTGGAAAGAGCATGATATTTAGATTGTCTGGTTAAGGGGTCTATCAAGTGATACTCGCTAGAGGCTAGTAGGGCAAAAAATAGGTTGAGGTGAGGGTCCTCCTTGGAAAGGGAACCATGGAGTGTGCATTTAATGCTCATAAAATTGGTTAGTTGGGAAGGATCCACTATGGCTTTCAATACCCTTAGATAATATAAGGGTAATTACTAACTCAAGCTCTAAACTAGATAGACTAGTCTGAGAAGTAGAGGCTAATGGTGGAGTAATAGATGATTTGGCTAGAATGGATAAGGTGCTCCTAAAGTAAAACATGTTAGGTAGTGTAAGGGCTGGTAGAGACACCGAAGGGACAAAGGGCAATGCCAAGGCATGGGGATAAGATGATAGTTACAACTACATAGAAGAGATGGTATTAACCCTTTCATTCTAGACTAGTGGAACACATCAAAATTTGGAAGGGTTGGGGTTGCTAGAGATTATATACGTCTTCCCTTAAAAAGTAAAATGAACTTCTTAAAAGAGGGTAAATGAGACTACACACAAATGTAGTGAATTCATGGATGGCCTAGGAGAAGGTTGTAAGATAATAGTTTGTCCAATAAAAAGACTTTATTGATTGAGTGCTTGCTTGAATAGACAGTGAGAGGAAAGGCGAGTTAATTCATTTCAAAAAGAGAGAAAGAATTGAGAAGGTTGTATAATGGTGGAAAAAGTATTTTGCTCCATAATTGAACTGACTTTCTTTTCAATAATAGCGTATGATAAAGTAACTCACCTTTCCTTCTCAAAGTAATGGCTCCTCTATAGCACTGGCTTTCTTTTCCGTAATAGCGCATGCATAATTACGTATATAATAACTGGCTTTCTTTTTCGTCGAAGCATCCCCAAGACCAGTAACAAAGCTATCAGCTAGAAGGACAGGATTCGGTTCACCAACAGCATAAGAGCAAGCACCAATAGCAACAGAGGCAGAGGTAGTTGATTGAGTGAAAGTATCCGTTGAAGTACCAATAAGCATATCCAATTTACCGAGAAACAGTTTAAATCCTACCATAGGCAGAGGTTAAGCTAGGATAGGAAGTGATGCTTGCCCTGCAGCTTCTGGTCCCGGATAATAACTTAGTAGGGGTGGAGCCAATTGTAGTCCGAAAGCCATTAACCGAGGTTTACCTATAACCCGTTGATTCACCAAAGCTAGCAAGCAGTATACTCGCCAGTTCGAAAAGCATAGCCTATTGCTGATCCCATGCAAATGAATTTATAACCACCAACATAAGTAGAAGCAAAGGTCGGTAGAGTGTCGATGGATGCCTCTTATAAACTTGTATAAAGGCCCTTTCGTTTATATAGCCGGCATTCGTAGCTTTATGATGAACCGGATATTTATATACATAAATTAAGCTTGTACCTTGCCAAGCATCATATTCCATCCAAGTCCAATTGGACCCAGTCGAAGCACCCACCAGTTGTTTACCCATAAGCTAAAGCAAAGGCATTAAAGGCAGGGGCACAGCCACCAGAGGCTCAGGTTTCTGATAAAGCACCTGAAGCACCTATAATTCATTAGCGAACCTGGAAACTCTGATTCCTTTACTATTTCCAGTGGAGTACAACAACCGGCTCACTTACCGAAAAGCGAGGGTAAAGAGTCGCAGGGGAATAATCACAGGCAAGGGAATAAAATGCACAGGGAAGGGAAGTTGCACCCGATAGTGATATTGATGATTGATTGCTTGATTTGATTGGTAGCACACATAGGTTGAGGTGGGGCAGTACAACGGACGGATTATGTAGGTAGCCGTGTGAGGTGGTGGGAAATAGAGAAATCAAGATGATGCTGCTTCCCGGGTTCTTATCCTTCCCGGGTTCTTATGCTGCTTACCGGTATATGTCGACAGAGGTTATGTATGCAAAGGTGAACCGAGAGGAGAGAGGTATTTTATTTTGAAAAGAATGGGAAACTACATTTTCTACGTGCAACACTTCTCCATTGTGACGTATATTAGCCAAGACGTAGGCACTTTTTCAACGTCTTTATGGCAACATTATATAGAACACTAGTAGAGATCTAGAAAAAGGGCAAAGTATCCACGGAGATGTTTGTAAGTGGCAAAGTGGATTGGCTAGAGGTTTTGCGGGTTCGAGGTAAGAGACTCCTGGCATCCAAGGATGTGTAGAGATGGCGATATATTATGTATAAGGTCTACATGCACAAAATATATGTGGAAGTGTGGAAATGGGTATTAAGAAAGGTGTTCGGTCAGAGGTATGAGGTCTGATGCATAGGATAAAAAGGGCTAGTTCCAAGGAGGAGGTATGAGGCATAGTTTTCCAAGTATATTCCAAATAGGTATGATTCTGAGGTTCCCAAGGCGTAGGTCTGATGATAGTAGGTTACCAAGGACAGTTCCAGCAAGGACTGTAGGTATTAGGTTACGCGGTCCCAAGGAGTTTCAGTCTGGTCCAATGAGATAAAAGCCATAGGTTCAAAATTAGATTACCACCAAAGTCTTATTTCCAAGGGCTAGTCCGAAGGAGGTTATTAATAAGTTCCCAAGGCGGAGGGGAATGTATATTAGGGTTCCAAGGATGAGGTAAGAGTATGGAGAGTGGAGTAATCTAATTTATAGTTGAAGTTGTTACCGGTAATCTAAGCCGTGACCCTTTCATTGGTAACACATAATGCATGTATCGTCGATTCGGTTAATTGGTGCTCACCACACAAAAAACTTCCATATTGTATATATGTGAATGCACAAACACACACACACAAAGCTAATCACCCACCCACCCAATAATCCAGGCAAGCGAGAGCGATCCTTCCAACCAAGAAAGTAGCAGCTCTTATCTGGGGCTTTACCTATCCGGTTGTAAGCTCCTGACCTTCCCTTACTTGACCTTCCCAGACCTTTTGACTTTACGTGACTTGACTTTACTTTACCAGACGTGACCTGACATACTTGACCAGACCTTACCGCCTTACCTGACGGGCAAGCTCATGAACGCTATTCAAAGAAAACCTGGGTCGATTACTGGCCATTGAGTTCCAGCCTTGTTCCTTCTTTATTTGGTACCTTGGTCCTTACTCTGTCTCTGTAAGCGTTGCTCGTTCCTGTTGATGCGGGTAGTAGCGGGGAGTAGGAGTAGGGAGTAGGGAGTAGTAGGAGAATAAGCCCATCACGCACGCATGGATCGTTGTTTATGTACTGGTCTAACCACGGCTTCCAGGTCCTAGGGTTCCAGGCTAAGCTTATCGCACAAACAACAACAGTGATCTGCTCTGTGTTCTTCTCTCTTATGAACCCGAAACTCAGTGTCTTTTCGATGCCTCTGCTGTGTGTGGCCTCAGCTGTGGGCTCTGCTGTTTCCACTTATTAAAGGAACCGTGTGTCGTCCCGGTAAGTCCTGGGAGCAGGGTTTATGTCTCCTTCAACGACAAGCGATAGCGATCAACCCTTCCACGGCAAGCTCGATGAACGCTAACGCTCCTCCTAAGCAACCTGAGGCAAGCGATATTTCTCCTCCCAAGAAAGTAGCAGCTCTTATCTTTTAAACCACCTATCTGGTTCGAAGCTTAAGTCCAGTGGTAGGGTTATTGCAAGGGTAACTATTCTATTCGAGTAGCGCAATATTAAGGGGGCAAGCTCGATGAACGCTGCTCCTAACCAACAACCGACCTAACTTACTTCACTTCAATGTGTAATATTGTTTTGTAACCTCCCAATGGATACCTGACCTTACCTTACCTGACGGGCAAGCTCATGAACGCTCCTCAGTAACCAACCAGGGGCAATGATTATTGGCCATAGAGTGTATTCGCTCCTTATTTTGTACCTCGGTCCTCTGTCTCTGTGACCGGTGCTCGTTCCTAATCATCAGTGGGCGTGATGCGGTCAGTAGCATAAGATAAGGGGGCGTTTTAGGTTGGTAGCGCTCATTAACCAGGCTCCTTTGTTTGTGGGTATCGGCTCCTACCCGGAATCTTCTTTTCTTGGAAGCAAGTCTCTTTCTTTGAACCAGGGCTTCTTCTATAAATAGGGTTCCTCATTGAACCAGGCTCCTTCCAAATCCAAATATGATTTTCAAGAGCAGCAGTTGAAAGCGAAGATTCATTCTACAAGCGTATATGCTGCTGTTTATCCTCCTGGTCTGGTCCAGTCAAGTGAGGGGGGACTGCAAGGGTAACTATTATAAAGTAGTGGGCTCGTTAGTAAGTAGGTGAAGTAAAGATACATAGGACTTAAAGCGGTAAGGCGTCTCCTCAAAGGTAACCCGACTTTAAGGTAAACGAAGAAGAGCGGGGCCTGTGTTTTTATTCTAACCAGGGCGTATTCTGTAGTATTCCCGACTCGTGGTATCCGAAACTAAATAAGACCATATGTGTGTGTTCTGGTTGACCGGTGTAAGTTGTGCTAAAAGCGTGAAGGATTGTAAGTAAGATTCAAAGTCTGATTTCCACTAGTCCCAAGGTATGCATTTATGAGTATCCGAGGCCCTTTAAGGTGTGCGGTAACTAAATTGCATTATATATGAGATTATGCAAATTAGAAAAATATATCAGTTGGCTGTTGTTCCCCCGGTATGCTCTCTGCTAAAGGTAACCTGCCCCTCTGAGCTAATGGACCATCCGGCAATCATCGATCATGGGAAGCATGGATGGTTCGATCAACAAAAACTTGACGTTTCATGGCATGCATCGGTAGCAAGGGGCTCTGGTCTGTGAATGAATGATGTATCCTGGCAATAGTTCATGGAGAGCAAGGTACGAAGTGTTGATCCTGTGGGGGTTGTAAGCTTCCACACTCTGTCGGGGTATCCACTCTGTCTGCCCCGAAGAGCAAGTTGGGTTTTGTGGGGTGGGTCCGTTGATTCTCAAAAGCTTCTGAAACGCGGTGTTGTCTCGCTCCGCACCTCGTGTTGATGGGTTCTTAGGCATATTCCCTTTACATCTTTCACACCAATACGTACCAGCCGGCGAATACTAAATACGTAGATGATGCTTACTTCACGATGCGCCCTATATCTTAAATTGATGGATGAAATAGATTATCTAGTTATTTCAATTCCTATCGCTACAATTAAAGTGACTAATTGATGGATAAGATGCCATATTATTACGGTCTATATCTCTCTTCCACCTATAGATATTTAGTTTTTGTTGTGGCTACTATTGTAGAGCAACTTCCTCTCCCGGCAGACGAATTATCATTCGGAATGACTAGGCGTAACATCAGACTGGCCCGGTAGTTACAGGCAGCCAATAAATGCAGGAGGGAAGGCGTATTATAAAGAATAATATATAGTTATAGATGTCATTACTTAGGCTATAGATAGATATATCAATAGTGAAATAAAGAATTGAATATTTTTCATCAAAAGTAATGTTTTAATTGCTTTTACTAGAATCGGTGTTACTTGAAGCATGCGCCATCCTGACCATTGATCCTTACCCTATCCCTCCTATCTGACCGAAATCCCTGACAAATCCTACCCAGATCTAGTCATGAATGTATGACAAGACATTCCTTTTGCAGTGACATTTTCAATAATAAATGTGACATGACTAGTTTAGGCGCAACCTGTGCAGTCTTAAATGTCATTTAGAGATGCTACATACTGCAGCTGCATTAATGGTGACATGAATTAATCATTGCATAACCCACCAAAACCCCCTAAAGTATATATTTATATTAAGTTACTTCCCTCCCACAGATACCTTACCCTACGTAGAAACACCCCCTGCTCTGCGGTCCATTAACTCCCTAGTTCCCTTAGTTTCCATGACATCCATTCCATCCCATCTGTATATCCCAAGTTCCTATAAACACCCCAACCATGGATCTTTTCTCTGGTGGAGTTATTTAAGCCTACATAACCATGGATTTTTTCTACTTCTTATTTCTAGACCTACAAACTTACAAACAACCCAAAATGAAGGTGCATAGCTCTTTCCCGACAAAGGAGGGGAAGGAAGAATATAAGTTCATCCGCTTTCGACCTAAATCGGAAATATAGATAGGTGCTCCATGGAAGAACGGAGTATAACATTGGTCTTCTTGTATCGAAGTACCCATCCACATTTAGGGTAGTAGGATTTTTCATCCTGGGAGTTAACATGACCACCTTTAATGACTTTTATGCTTGCTCGAGATTGAGAACACATCATTAGTTGAAGAGGATCTCTTGATTGATCTTTACATTCGATAAAAAATGATCATCGACAAACAAGATGACTATCCCTTCCAGCCCTTTCACTCACATTTATCCTGATTGATCTAAGATATCCTTCCATCTGAGATCGATTCCCAATCCACATAGCTCTACTTCGACCGGAACCTATGTATGTAGATCTTATGGGCCGGATACCAAGCAAGCACATCGATCAATGAGAGTGGGTCGATGCGATTTGAAATCCCATGAAACCGAGCAAGAAAACGCAAATTGATGTTCTAAGTAAAGTCGAATGCAATGTTAGAAGGTGGAAGGGCTCACCTGTCTCGATATCTAAGCCCGGCACAGGAGCACTTCAATAAATTACCCATTCTGCTTACACCTAATCGGAAATAGAAATTGGAAATAGAACCTTGCCCGATGCGGACAAGCACCGTAGGACCTTTTACTCACATATAATCAGTACAATAAAACTACAAAGATGAGCTCACTCGACTACTCGACTCAAGAGGACCAGAGTGCTTTCTCATGATCTGATTGAGTGAGCACTCTTAAACATATTCACTCGAGCCAATCAAACAAAGTAAACCTTTAAATCTTGGAATAAATCTCATTTGATTGTCTGCTGGTAACGAGAGAGAACACACACACTCTTGATCAAAGAATGAAAGAAAACGAAATAAGATATAAGTCGGTAAGCCCTCGTTTTCGCTCATGATCATCTTCGTATCTTCTTTATAAAACGATCAATCAAAACGTTGAAGCTTGATCACTGATTTGAGTGAGCATGATTTACCAACGAGAGCGGTCGTCTGTGAGGGTCCCTCTAATACCACTTTTTATTCAATAAAAAAGGTGCATAGCTCTTCCCCTCCTTTTGCTAAACGAGTAAGTTTATTCCCTGTCTTTGTTCCTCCAGGAGTGGAGGAGGCCCAGCGCTGAACTAAGATCATTACGTTACTGGGGGCATTTGGAAGGGTTGGTACAACATGTGAAGCCCTCCCTTCTTCTTCCATGCGGATCCAATGCTGTAAGTCTAAGTGAGGGAGGCAATCGTCTCTTCTCATCTTCTCAATAGGTGGGTAAACAGGTGGTTACAGGCACTAACATGAAAGGCAAATGGGTCCTTCCTTCCTAATAAATTCATCAATATCCTGGCAATGCTGGGGGTCTTAATTAATCAATCGTATCCGGCGGGTGAATCCATCCCTCCTGGCCCGACAAAAACAAGTAAGAATATGTTACAAGTGTTTGTAATCGAATGCTGGTGCTGCTGTATCTATTGAACGCCCGTACACCAAATGCTCTCTATTGGAAGACGATGCAAGACTTACAGTGTGGTATAAGTGAGGTAAGTCATGAGGTTGTTCAGGTGGGTAGTTGGAGTTATTAAGTAAAAGCACAGAAGGTCTAAATGGTACCAAAATATGAATATTTCAGCTGCAATTGATTGTTATTGAACGCCCAAGCTCTGTGGAATGCCCGTCCAATGCTGTAAGTTTAAGTGAGGCAGGCATAGTATAAATAGGTGGAATAAACATGTTCACTTTCATATGCCTACAACCACAGGTATTTTCAAAAGTATTACAGTTGTAAAGGAACCGAGTGCTGTGACTTAGTGTTCTCTCCAAAATAGGACATTTGAAACTAACTGTGGTATTATAAGTGCCTGACAAAATTGCATATATAGGGGAAGAGTAAATGTAACATACTGGCAAAGAAAGCGCAAAAGTACACATCAAATACGAGTTCTTGAACATCCCAACACCAGTGCTTTCATACACCCCCAGGAATTGTCCACCAGTGGGACTCGACCCATTGACGGAAACGGTATAAGGCTTATAGTAAGAAAACTGATCAATAATGACTATCGTTCCCTGATGAGGGAACCTAATGACTCATAAACAAAAGACACAATAACCGTCATGGCATATGTCCAACTACGTCTTAGTAAGAGATTGTAGTCTAAATAAGCATTAACTACCTCAACCTCTATAGTTTAGTTTTTCCTCCTAGTTCGACTAGGGAGGCTGGCATAATTCCATGGGTTCCATAAATGGCCATTGAATGCTTTCAACATCATGGTGGAAGGAACTAACTCGGGAGAACCTAAAGCTATCCAACAGGACAAAGACATAACACAAGTGGAAGCCCCTTCGTCCACCACACATCTTAGGATGTTAGTGCCACGTGAAGATACTTAGATCTTGAAAGCGACGTGATGGGGAAGTCTAGGCTTGGACTATTCCAAGTCAAATTTGATTCAATTAGTCTCGAAAAGAGAAAACCTACCAATAGTAGTGAATAATGCCTTACGCTGCATAGGCCAGCTCTGAATAACTTCCAGCGCAAACATTGTGCATTATGCCTGGGCTAAATATTAGACAATGCTGTAGTTCTTAGCAGGCAGAGCATTCAAATTGTGTGTATACCTTCTTCAATTTATGTTAGGCATAATATAAACAGTTGACTTATCTATATGGAAAATGGAAAGGGCTAGTTTATTGTAACGTGGATGCTTACTTATCCATAGCTCCAGTCTGAGGAGTGTTGTAACTACGAGCTTGGGTCTGGAGATTAGTGTCCTTATAACACATGTAGATATTAACATTCAATGGGTTTCCCTTGTGTATGGGCACCCGGATTGCCCCCCTTGCAGAGGGGTAGGGTTCTAATTACCAGCAAACATTTGTTGGCCTTGTGGAGGAAAAGGGTTAGCACTGCGGGTTGCTGTTGGGCATCTCGCTATGCCAAAAATCTCTGCACTTCTTCCAACTTGGGGCATTGATGAGTGAGGTGATCATCCTTATAGAGTTTGCAAGGCAATTTTACTTTCTTTTTTCTCTTTTTTACCATGGCAGCATTATTAGTGTCATTTCTTGTTGCAGGCCCATGTTTAGGATTTGGGTTTTTCACTTTTGTCTTTCCTCCGAGTTGTTGGTTTCCCTTCGGATTTGTGGTATAAACCAAACAGACATTAGAGGACTGGGTGGGCCTGAGGCATTCAT
>Ga0233342_1000048_pt1 | contig 34373 bp, 17 predicted proteins | sample GEONDECOMP273_FD_180706 | JGI IMG/M metagenome (GOLD analysis project Ga0233342, IMG submission 180706) | Leaf litter microbial communities from Shasta-Trinity National Forest, California, United States - GEON-DECOMP-273 | ecosystem: Environmental > Terrestrial > Plant litter > Unclassified...
CCCCTGAGCCCAGTCGACGGGGTACAATGAACGGGTTATGGATTTAACGGGTAATTCTTATCGTATGGCGGGAAACTTGTCGTAATAATTTAGTTAGGTTAATTGGTGACCCTAACACTGTTGCTAAATCGTCCACCTCCCTGGACTACCTGACTAACGTTAATGAAACTACCTGGCCAGCGTGAACGACTCTATAAACTTATCCTCTCTGAATGGCTCTATGCGTATGGCTATGATGCTCCCTCAAAGGTTATTTATAATGAGCATTATTAACTCGCGCTCTTGGTGCGAAGGTATCACTGGTGGTTACTCACTAACAGTGTGATCATTCGGCCCCGTACCGGGCACCCCGCCCTGCCTGCAATCACTAAATATAGCAAGAAAGCAGCAATTCCATTCTCCTAGCTCGGGCATCCCTCCTCTATCTGTTTCTCAACGTCGTTAAATGCGTGCGATTATTCTTCAATAAAAGCCTCACTTTAAAGCTGGGACCATAGGCGGCTATGTGCTGCTGTTCACGAATGCTACGCGCATGGATGGAACGAGGGCTATATGCAATTATATCTCACAACAAGAGCAATTTCACGCAACTCATTATATACACCTCCTCTTGAGTGAGGGTCATACGCTACACTCACAAAAGTCTTTTATAGAACCTCTTGTCCGTGAAGGAACCTCTTGTCGGTGGCATAAATGAATCAATGAATGAACGAATGAATGAAGCTCTGGTCAGTGCAGCTACTCAGTGCTCATTGGCGCTAATCATAGCCAATAGTCCTAGCCAGGATTACTCCATAAGCATTGCTAGAGTTCATTTCCAGGTGTCGCTGATACCCAGGTGTCATAGCATTTAGACAGTTTATCATAGCCGCTATACTTTGCTGAGAGTTCCTATTTTTAGTACCCAGTCATAAGGACCTAGTCTTAGCCAGTTGTCATTGCTTGAAGGTAATTACTCATAGCCTTTTATCATCGCTGATAGACGCTAGTTTATCCAGGAGCCAATGCCATGTCAGTTGTAAGTCTGAGCTATAAGGTGCAGCATTAAGTCTAGTCACATTGTGGAAGTTATAGTCAGTGCATTATTGATGCTCTAGGAAGTGCTGCTGATAGTCACTAGTCGTTGAATGAAGTCGATAGCCAGTATTCAACAGCTGATTGAAATAATTCCCATTTCAACCTCTGGTTTTAGTGATCCTTGCTGTGATGCTTGGGCTGGGACTTTTGATCCTGGGGTTCTGCCCCTTCAACTGCTTCTTTAAATGATCCTGGTCATTGTGCTGCTTGATTAAATGCTGAAGAGAATTATTTCAATTATGTTAGTTCAACTGGTGCTGCTGGACAGCTGTTAACGTCGAGCTGGGCAAGGGGTGGTATCAGCGGTAATGCCTTTCACCTAACTAATCTAATGATGGTGCAACCTCAATTGTGTGAGATCAAGCGGCTCGTACCACCGCATTGTGTGACCATCGTAGCGTATCAGAAATTGAAAGGGGAGAAAGGGAATAAGGCGCATATTGAAAGCGCGTAATGGGGGGGGGTTATTGAGTCCTGAAGGCAAGGACTACGGAGGGAATCAACAAAGCTTGTAAAATACTGGTTATACTTGATAAACGCTCTAAAAGGCTATGTTTTATACCGAAAAAATGAAGTTGGATGTTAATGAAAAACTTAAGCTTTTAGCCCCACCAAAGAAGGCCACCTACTACTATACGGTACTAGACCCCTACACCAGGCAGGGAAGGGGATATATTAAATAGCCTTCTATATAGTTGATAATAGTTCCATAGTCAATCATAACCAGGCATACCCATACCCGAGATAGAAGATAGATGGAAGGGTCATACCCTTGGAAGGTACTTTGTGCAGTGAATTAATGGTTTTGTCTTTAGTTTAACGGATTCTATGTGCTGTTAGAGGATTGCAACAGACAGTTTTTATGAACCTTTCACCAAAAGCCTAGAAAGAGATAAACCCCAGGGTATATATATAGGATACATTCAGAGAGCGGGGCTAGGCAGTTTAAGTCACGCAGGTCCAGAAGTGGCATTCATACTTTTGTAAGGTACTGCCATTAAGGCAGGCAGGTAGGGTGGGTGATGCTTGCCCCGAGAGATCTTTATTTATGGCCTACTGGATTCGGCGCAGGCCATCTCTACCTTGAAATCTAACTATACCTCAAATGATACAAGAATTTAAAAAATGTTCTCAAATTGATCGATTATGCATTACTTAAAATGCGCCTGTTTAGAATCATACCATAGCAGTCATAGCAAATTGCCAATAATTCCCAGCCAATAGTCGAGACATACCCGCCGCATTGCTCGTCATACCCGATTAACATAAACATATTTACCACCCAACACGGGACGGGACTGAGTGAGTAAGTGAGTGAGTCATAAGGGTTCATAAATAGTCAATCATTGCGGATAGCCGAGAGCTAGTGTCATTGCCAACCAAATTGCCAGAGGGTCGGTATAATAGTCCGGTCATTTATGATCATACCAGTCACATTTCCAGGAGGTTATTATATTTGTGTTACTCGTTCGACGTTAACCGGAGCTGATTCCACATGTTAACAGTTTTTAATACCCCCCGGGATAGGTAGTGGGGTTACGGCGAAGCCTTCCTCCACGTGTGCTCTATCTATCCTCTATTACTTGCCTGGATATTTTTAGGTTATGGATAAAATCATCTGACGTTAAAGCCTTATCCCTTTCGACCAACCCAAACCAACCCAAGCAGATTTATAAAAGCAGTTAAGGGCGGCGCGGTTGAGCATTTGTTCTCTCCTTGCTTGAAGCTAGTCAATCTTTAGTTGGATTTGTGCTTATTTTGTAACCAAAGAGAAGGTATTAAACCCCGCAAGCTTTATAACTCCAGCAAGCCTTCTCTCTCTCTAAGCCTTCTTTCCTAACCGGGATGGCGAACCTAATATTAGCAATTCAATAATGAGTTACAACAGCTTTTTATATGCGTAGATATACATAGCTTCACTTTGCTACGCTTCAACCTAGATTGCTGCACCTCTAAAATTGCATCGCTGCAACGCATCGCCGCAACGCCGCACTGTATCACTAACATCTCCGAATCGGAACAACAAAGTTGGAAAATAAATCAAAGAAGAAGGAGGGAGGTGGGCAGTTCAATAGCTTGCAAAAGGTGTAGGGTAGTCGTTTCAAATAGAGGACGGATAGAATAACTGGAGACGCAGTAGCAGAAGGTTCAATTGCTTATTTGGTAAGAACAGGGGATACTGGGTCTCAATATTGTAGTAATAAAGTATGTGTATCAGCATGTTATCTCTCTCGGGTATTTACTATTAGTTTGGTACCTTCTGTAAATATATCGGGACTTTAGTAATGGGCTCAAAAGGAGTATGTTCCTCAACAGGTGCATCATACTTAATGCATGTTATTATATATAAGGTTGAGATAGGACCTCGTGTTCCGTACCCTACTTGCATTACCTTTAGTTGACTGCTGCTACCAACCTGTCCTTCCTTACCACCCTTGCCCCTAGAGCTTGCTTACCTTAACTTTTAGATCTTACCAATTTGACTTGGCTTGAGCACTTACTAAACACATTCTTGCCAGTAATTCCCTTTCTATGCTTACTTGATTAAAGGAAGTGGAGTGGGTGGCACAGGACCAGTAGGAGTTTAGTGTGTGAGGAAACAGCCCTGTTGGATGAATATAATGGTAGGCAGCTTTCAAAGGCTTCTACAACCAACAGATAGCTACTACGTATGATGAATGGTTACAAAGTGAGTACCAATAGAAATTGATTCTATTGCCATTTGAGCAGGCTGGAAACGATCTTTTTTGTTGATCGGGACCAGGCACTGAACTTAAAAAGTTAAACTGTTACTTTTTAAACTGCATTTAATTATGTTTATCACAGAAAGGCTTAATTGAAAAAGCTAGGATAATGAAATTGCTACTTCCCTTAGAAAGAACTAGACCTCCTGATATCTATACCTCTACTTGGGTTGGCACCTCACAAAACTGCCCACTGATTGCACCCAGAGTGAAACAGTTCACCTCGAAGCAACACTGCCAGCACACCAATTTCTTTATAGATTGAGAGATGGCCTACCGGTTTCCTCCTTACCCACAGATGAGATAGATAGGAAGTCCTTAACACCTAATAAGTAGGGTTATGTCCCCCTTTCCATGCCCGAGAAGATAAGGACCCCAGCAATGGATACCCATTCAATTAACCCTTTTCACCGGTCAATCCATGAGAGTCAGTACCCAATTAAGAAGTAACCTAACTTACCGCTACGGAACCATAGTTGTTTATACCTCCAATGGATGGAAGGAATGCCGTAGGCATCACATACGTTGCACCATTAAAAGATCATACGCCAGTAATTGCCAATATAAGTATAACTTATAAGGAAGGTCCACCTCACATAGCCGACAGATAAGGAAGCCACCCTGCGTAGCCATCCTAACAGCCATGGACGGATAGAACCCCATGTAGCAGCACTACTTAGGACACCTCACGGATTCAATCATAGGAAGCCAGTTATAGCTTGGCTTTGTTCATGGGCTGGCTGGCCTACTGAATGGGCTACTCTACCGCCGGGGTACTTGCTTGGATTGGATATTCAACTGGGAAGATGATGCGCTACTCGACTGTGTCTGCTGCACTATGTAAACTTTGCTAATTGACTCTGCTTCACTATTTTGGGCTGGACTATTTTTCCGCGCTAATCGAGCTATTTGGCCTAGCTACCGGAATAGGCTACTTAAACTTGGCTTGGTCACTCGAACTTGATTAATCAAACTTAACTAATTGCTAATTAGCTCGAATCAGATACTTTCCTGGGCTTGGATACCGCGTGGGCTCAGCTTGGGTGGGCTCAGGGGCTGGACTTTTCAGCTTGGCTATTACGTTTAGCTCCCGGGTTGTTGTATGGGATTGGACGGGATGGGACGCTCGGTTTGGCTCATGCGCTGGGCTTAAAAAAGAAATTGCCGCGGTAGTCAATCCAGGAGGAGTCGATACAGTCATTGCCGATAGCCCCATTGGCCGGTCGGCCAGTCTAAGGGCCAGTAAGGAGGTGGTCCTCATATATAGCCCAGTGTAAATAGCTAATTATAGCCTCCCCTTGTTTCAGATATACTAATCCTCCGGATAGATGCCTTTACCCAACAACAAGTCCACCAGAAGCCATTTTCCCGGTCCAACAAGCCTCACCTAACGGGAGGGAATAAAACACAAATCATAAAACCTAGGTACAACAAGTACGAGGAAGCAAGTTCCACAAAAGCCTTGAACCTTGAAACCCTTAAGCCAAAGTATCACAGATGCTGTAACCTTTCACCTTTTGCTAAGTCCAACGTGTAAGTAAATAGGTAGATAAACAGGTAAACTAGAAAACTTTTATTTTGATAGCAGTGGTATGGTCCCCCGGGCAGAGGGCCAACTGAGAAAACCCGACGGAAATAAAGGAAAGGACAGACATGTATAAGGGACAGGGGCAGGGCCTACCTAGACGGAACGGGTTACTACAACACTGGATGCAATGATAATGCTTACGGTGATTCACAATTTGTTGAGGTGCGTTTAGCTCTCGACCTAAAGGGAGAGGAGCAGAGTCCAATTGATTTTTAGAAGCAAGCTGGCTGGATAATTTGTTTATGCCCACCTGGAGTTGCCAACCAGGAGATTAGGAAGGAGAGCATCGGGATAGCCTGCCTTGATTTCTTTTTTATTGATTGAGGAGCTGGATGATTAGGATTCTGCCAACAAAGGGTATTATGCCCACTGATCGATCCACTCCAACCGGTCCAACTGGAAACGCGGAGCCGCCGGAACGACCGGGACACCCCCTCATGTACGCACCTAAAAACCCGGGACCCCACAACCACAAAAAACGCAACAGCGGTAAGCAAAAATACGACTCCCGACAAAGGAGGAAAGCGGTTAAGTACCTCACCCCACATTTAAACGCACCTAAAAACCTTATCCTCACCTCACCTCCGAACCGGATAACCTGGAAACTGGAAAGCAAACTGAAACCGCTGGACCGCCCAGAGCTTCTTCATGCATCGCCCAGAGGTTCTAGCACTCACTGAGTAGAGGGTGTTCGATGATTACATGGATTCTAGCACTAACTGACCGGAGTTCTATAACTGACAGGCTATGATACTGTTGCCAATGGGCTATGTTACTGGTGCTGAAACCTGGGATCAACTCTTGGCTCGGCTCTTGTATTGAGTGCTTGGAAACCTGGCATTTTCAATTTACATGGAGTACAGGATTGAATTTACATCTAGTGCATAAACACTGTAATCAATTGAATAAACACCTGTATGAGTAATGGCATATCCATGTGGGATCCCCTCTTGGGGCGAGGTAAATAAATAAGTAGCTTAAATAGGAGTGGATAATACCTTAATCTACATCATGCATGCTTCATCATGATCGATTTTGCCATCTCCCATGCAACATATAGATCCACAAATCGCAATCCAAAACTAGATAGAATTACCAACGGATACGGGTAAGAGAAAGGGTTGAAACGAAGTGCCTTGGTTAGTGAAGCTGCCCAAAGTACTTCGCATAGGTAGGTCTCCGGCGTCAGTATACTTGAAAGGCAAGTCACTTTCAACCTTCGACGAACACCGAATCGCCGTGTGATTACATCTATAAAGAATGACTGGAATAAATATTTGAAATCGGTCGGTTAGCGAACTGATTTCAAATATTAAAGTTGAACCAACCAAGTATTGGATTGCCATAGCATCATAGATAGGATCTTCGTTTCGATCTGCAGGATCTGCTCCAACTGGTGATGCCTCTACTTATAGAATAGCTCCTGTCTCAGCTTATCCGCAGCGTATAGTCGCACCAGTTTCCCAGGCCAGAAAGATACTGAAAAAGGCAACTGTGACAGGGGATGGTGGTTCCTCCCGTTCAGAAGGAGGTTTCCTCTCTTATTGTGCCTTCTTCCTATCGCGAACTGGTTGGGAGTCTCGGTAAGGAGTTGTTGATGGGATCAGGGGGATCCTCTTAAGATCAGCCTCCCAACTTTGCTCGATCTTTACTGATTAAGCAAATTATCGTACAAATGGAGTATGCGAACCAACAATAGGGTATAGAAATCGATAAGTAGAAGATTAAGGTTCCCCACTAGAAGGAGAGTTTGCTTCCTATTTTTATATTCTGGGTGATGATAACAATACCGACAACGATAACAATAAAGCTCAAGAAAAGGATAAAGAGAATATATCCCTGGAACATCTACTATAAGAGGATAAGAGGATAAGAGCGGGCGAGTAAAGAAGAAAGAAGAAACAAGATTACCACTTCCTTAGACCTTCTCCTTTTTACAAAACCGTAACTGTAAAGCTCATTACCGTCACGCCTTTTCCTTATATATAGAAGGACTAATTCGGATACAGACCACAGATCATCGACTCGGTTTAGGAAGTCGAGAGCGCGCCTTCTCCTGCATTCGTTTCTTATAATATTTCACAAAGTAAGCTACTTTCCCAAATAAGAATGAGATCTGTTCTCCTTGTTGTGGATGAACCCTTCTTCCTTTTAGGAATTCGTTGACCCTTAATCGAATAAGATGGTTGAAGTACCGAATTAATATTTGTTCGCCATACAAATAAGAGCAGCAACAAGAGAAGGCTATTCGGATTTTGATTAAGGTGCGTAGCTCTTTCCCGACAGGGGAAGGGGAAAAGAGTTTTAAGGAACGTAGAAAGGTTGGATTTCTTGGTGGGGTTCATTTGACTGATTATATGTGCCAAAGTCAATTTATTCTCCCACCGTTTGAAAGGAGCCTTAGTCTCTAGGATCCCAGTTGGTCCGATGGATACTATTAGTCCCAAGACTCGGGTCTTTCGGGGGATTCCTCGGATAAGTTCAATGGATGATTCTTTATCTCTTTCTTAACTATACCAGTAGTACCAATAGTAACAACCAGTCTTGTTAGTACCAACCAGTCCTGAGTTACTCCCTCAACTAGTAACCAGTCTATCAGTCCCAGTCTTAGCTATCTAACCTGCTGCATTAACTTCTTAGCACTAAAAGAAACAAGGAAGTTATAACAGCTATAACAATAGACAGTAAGCTTGTTTATGGAAAGGAACTTTTTGTATTGAAATTTATCTTTAATAAAACCTTGAGTTTGACCTACCCTATGGTTTAACACATTATAGGCCCTTTTAAAGAGGCCTTAAAGGGCTTAGCAGTGACATAAGGAAACCGTAACCTCTCTCTTTAAGGGAAGCACTACTTTACGGGTACAAAGGCTGTGCTTCCTTCTTTTAGCACTCTCAGAACAAGGAAGCACAATCAGCAATCAAAACAGTTGTAGTTGATGAGTGAAAAACAGTTTAGATGGCCAATTTAATGTAGACAGAATGCCTGTTGAAAAGCTACTAGAATATGGAAACTAGGGAATACCCTAACTAGCAGTTTAAGGCTTTCTTTCTTTGTTTGAAGATTCTGCTTTGGACAGAGCTTCCAATGAACTTCACTAAAGAGCACGACTAAGCTGCCATTCATCTAATGTTGTACGGACTGCACCCTCACCCGATCCCAAGGTTATTATGCAAACCCAGTTGGCAAAGGATTTCGATTCCGGTTACCCATGTTATAAAAGGCTTCTTTCTAAAAAGAACCTGAGACCTGACAGCAGCCAGAAAGTCTAGAAATCGAATCGATCGCCCTCTCCCCTCTGTGAGGCAGTTTCGCCCCAAGCATCCCAGCTTGTCTGGTTAACTTAGCAGGTTCCCCTCTTCAATGAACAGATTCCAGATTGGCGGCTTTCCCCGAAAGGAATTCTTTGGTCACATAGGTCGACTCGTGTTATCTTAATAAATGCAACTTCAATGCTCGAAATAGGTTTAAAGATTGTAGTGACATTCAGCCTTCACTGATCGATCGCTACTGTCGCATGATCGACTGTTCTGAGGATGCCTCTGTTTTTGTTACTAATTCAACTGGCTCTGCTTCAATGGGTACTGGTCCTTGCCTTTCGCTCAACATCATCTACATGGAAACAAATAAAAAGTCTTTCCTTTTCTTTAAAAGAGGGATTTTATACAGCTAAGAAAGAGGGTTCATAGGATATACTATATACGTATGAGCAACAACGACGAACCGCCCTACTATTATGAAAGGGGATTTAGGAGCATGTCCTATTATTACATACGTGAAAATAACGGTGGACATGATTCGAATATTTGTTGATGAGAGAAATACCAGGGTGCTGTTGGAAATAGAGACATAAATGCTGCCGGAAGTGGAACCAACTTCGTACACCTACCTAGTCCTCCCGGGCATGCGCATATTGAACTCGAATCAACTCAATCATCAGGTTTAGCATCTGGGTAGCTAACCGTTTCTTACCATTTGCGGGATCATTCTATGGGAGCCATCATATTACTATTATGTACTCTCTATAGATAGAAGAATTTGTTGAGCTCGTTCAAGCACTTATCCTGAAACATCCATCCCTTTATATAATATAATAATTAGGCTTCATTCTATCAAAAAGAGTTGTGAAGCCCCACCAATTCGTACTTCTGTTCCCTAGGTCCGTGTCTCATTACACCCCTTGTAGGGCACGAGAGCCTTTGTTATCAGAGCTTAGATAGTAGGACGTTCATCCAGTGAAATAGAGCCACTTTCCTCCAACAGGTGTTCAGGGGCAGGGTATGAGAGCGAGTGGAAAAGAGGTCTTTAAGCCCCTGTTTACCTTCCGACTGGAACTTATGAGTGAGCTCTAGGTTAGCCAGCCGGTAAGAAAGTTGTTGTTGTTGACTTCCGGCTGCCTGTTCAGCTAAACAAGCGATAAAATGAGTCCAACCGGTTAAGGATTTGGTGGAAGAGGGGCTGCCCCTCTCCATTTCAAATTTGTAAGAAGTCGGGGTGTTGAATTCGTCGCTTAAGAAGAAAGCGCCCGCACACTTTTCCCTTTAGTAAGGAAAAAGCTTGAAAAGCGTACTCGCTTTAACAACGGAAAGAGGCTGATGGTATACTTAGTGTAAGTAAACCTAGCCATTGGTACGACTGAAAGCCTTAAATACTTAGTTCCGCTCCTAGCCCCTAGACTGGGAGGAATGAAGTGGGAATAGAATGCCTTGCGGGCTTGGCTGCAGAAGCCCTGGTGGATAGATAGAAATAACTACCTGACCAAAGGACATAGAAAGGAAGGGAATTTTCGGTTGTTCTGTGGCTAGTAGGAAGTTCTTTCCAACTGTTAAGAATTCCGGTATAATAACAAAATAAAAAGAAGACAGGAACAGTTTTGGGGACAGACAGCCCGGTAAAACAGCAGTATTACCGGTACCGTTAACTAATACAGAAAGAGCTTAACTGATTGCAACGCGAAGGGATTGGAATACTAAACTTCTCCCCGACAATTAATTCCTTTTCCCCAGCTACATTACAATACCTCGCTCCTTATACAGGAGCAGCTCTGGCGGAATCTTTTATGTACCGTGAACAACACACTAACATTTTCCTATAGGCCGATAGATCTGATAGTAATAGTAGCTCACCATTTAAGGTAAGGTAGGAATAAGACCGAAGTGGATAAGCTCCTGCTAAGCTCAACTCAAAAGGGCTCCACAAGCGAGTCCCATTCTACATGTTAATACCGGTTAATCCTTCCCCTCCTTTGTCGGGAAAGAGCGTAGCACCTTTTTTTAACTGTGAGAGGGCAGAGAAGTTTCGCTTCGCTCCTTTTCTTGTGCGTTCGGGGCTAAACTTGAAGACATGCTATCTTTCTAGCCATAGGGCAGGGCACTCTTCATGTGAAGGACTTTCTACTGGCGTGGACTCATCACTACCTCGTAAGGGCTAGCAGACTTCAATGCTAAAGAGGTAGCCTAACGGTCCTCTCTTTCTACCTGCTTCTAGCTAACTCCGCCAATCCGGTGCTATGACCTCGTATTGAAGAGTTCCTTTCATTACGGTAATATCACAACTTCGCGAACACTGATGAGCTTGCTCTAATGAAACTACTAACACTCAGCTCCTATCTCCTTCGTTCCATCTTAGCCCGTTTGAGGTCAAAAATTCTTTTGTGTAAAGCCTTGCCCGATGCGGACAAGCGACTTCGTACCTTTTGTTCACTGGTCTTCACTTCAAGCAATTCAATTAGTCCAAGTCTACTGCAATTGGTAATAGGAGAATCTATCTAAAACCTTGCCCGCCTATCTTGATTAAGCTATGGCTCTTAGCTCATTATTGGCTTTCCGGGTATTGGACATTAGTAACGAAGGCTCTAGGTATTGGCTAAGTTGGTATGGAATTCTGCAGTAACTTGGTGGCCTACCAATTCGTTTTTGGAGAGAGGACGAGCTAACTTCCTAATATGAATGAAAAAAGTATTCTTCTATTCCTAATACTAAGCTCTCTGCCCCTACTACCTAACCTAGCTGGTATGGAGTTTTCTGTCGGGTGATCCCTCTTTTGTTCTGTAGAAAACTACAATTTGGGCCGGATTATTTAATAAAAAAATGCGTTTATCGCCCATGCTTGCCTATCTTAGTTATGCTCTCTTTAGGCTCCGATTACCTCAACTCGTCGAATCAGATTTTAAGCTCTTTACTAGGAGCTATCTTCTCCTGTAGCAGCAGTGGCATTCGCTAAAGGTGCTTTATCACTACATGGTATGTACCTAATCCTTCAGTCGCTACTAGTAAACTACACTCGCACCTTTCTTTTTTCGGTGTATTTCGGTTCAGGGGCGGTCGAAGGAAGAAAGACGAAGGGCAAGCTACTACTACTACTGTGTTTTATGTATGGGCCGGCTACCGGTTGAGGTTGCCTCCTTAACTCCTTTTATCCATACGTCATTAGTCCGATCCTTTGTAGGAACTCCCCGTAAAACTATCTCCTGCGGTTCGATCTAAATGGGGGATATTTAGCTATGTGCGGGTAGAGCTGCTCCTGCTCAGTTGGGACCCCCACTGGATATCCACATTTATCCCCTAGAGCTGCTGTTCATTCCTCCCCCATCGGTTGAGTGTTTTCATTCCCCCTGGCCTTATTGGAAAGTCGGGGCTTCCCCTCCTTTTTCCGAGCTTGGGAGTTGAAACTACCCTTGCCATAGCTAACCCCAGCCAAAGCCTATCTATTGCTAAAGCTCCAAAGCTACGGTTAAGGCCCCAGCCAATTCTGAGTAAGCTGTATCTGATCTTTCTTAGAAGACGCCCGGATTCGAAATCATCGATATGTTACTCAATAAATTATGTAAGTCTGGTAGCCATTTTTGATCCGATGAGGTTGGGAAATATGGAGTGACATAGAATGAACTTCTGCTTCATCTGTATCTGTATGTTTCTTGGCGAGTTGGAAACAGTTTCTGTCGTTATAGTGACCATGTCTGTATTTATTACCAATTCAAATAGATAGCAATATAGAAATAAAAGTTATAAATGTTCTTATTCATTCTATATTTCCATAAGATCCATCACAATCTATAAATATCTTTTTATCTACATCACCCTTAAATTATTCCATCGTTTCGTTTCGCACTAAAGCAATCTATGTTTCCCCTGCAGATAAAAAGTTATACCAGAGTTTCTATGGACTACACGAATAACCAAACACCAAGATGCAGATACAACATGGCGTTATAGACATTGATTACCATAGTATAGCGTGCAAAACACAGTTGCTAAAGAGCGCGCAGTGAAACCGGGCGGGCTGAGAGAAGATAAAAACAGGCGGGATGGCTTTGAGAATAAACGAAACTGGCTGGTAAAACCTGTGTGCTATCAATGTGTGGCGAGACAACGGGCTAGATGAAAACACTAAGTATTTACGAACGACTAAGTCTTACGAACAAGTGTAGCTCGACGAACCCACGAACCACCCCTTTCATCGGGAAGGAAGGAGGAGCCTCTAACCTTTAAAAAGAAAGAAGATGCGCCTTTTCACCATTCAACCTAACCTGTAACCTCACCTTTTGCCTTCATAACCATAGGCCTAAACAACCCCGATTTATGCCTCACCAAGCCTCACAATGAATCTATCCAGCCACACGTGTTTTTATCACCTAACGGGTTTGGACCAGCCTTCGTATTAACAGCTATCACGCCAAGCTTCCTTCGTTGAGCGTTATCTTTCATCAATTTCACAGTTGGAACATAACATAATCTATCTTGTGCGATGTAAACGTAAATAGAAACATAATATTCTCTCACCCGGTGGGCCACCTTCCCCACGTCACGCATCATCCACATCTAGCCAGAAAGCGCTAAAAGCCATCCCCAGTGATGAGACCAGCCAGCCAGATAGAGCTAGTTAATTAGGGAGAGTATGTCGGACTGGGACTAGAAAAGAGGAGCCCAGCAGAGCCAAGGCGTAAAGCCATAGAGCCAATCTATGCGAAATCATCTAGGTAGGTAGTTAGACCAATTATCACAGTACAGCTAGTGGAACTATATAGGGGAGCTAAGTAGATATGCAATATTGTATAGTAATAGGTCTAGGTAGGTCTGGTATGAACACTTTTATATGCCAACATCATATATGAATCCACGTAGAGATGTGGTGAGGATAGTAGTAATATGGTCTTACCTTGGTAAACTTATCCATGCCGATATCATAGTTAAAAGGTATCCATGCACCATCATATATGAACCAATGCTATATGGCGCTATGACCACCAGCAGGACTTATCCATGGCTACATCATCAAAAGACCCGATTCCACATGGAGAGCTAGCTATGGAGACCCGGTTGTTACCACTAGGAACACGACGTAGGGACCTTTATATGCGGTTTAGCATAGTAACAGGTGGAGATGCCACATCATATATGAACCACGGAGATATGCGTAGTTTCAATGTATCTATGCGAACATCATATAGTAACACGTAGATCTGGTATCGTAGATTCACACTAGTAGGTACCAGACCTAGTAACCAAGCGGACGGAGTCTATGAACCCATAGCTCCAGCATAGGCAGCAACCTGGTTTAGTAGTAGTGGCTTGTTGATATAGTATTAGTCCCTGGTCTTATTCGGAACTAGGACTGGACACATAGAATTCTGATTTGTTCATGTTAGATATGGCATCATAGGCCAGTTATCCCGAGATATCATATATCTATGCCACGTCTCTATGGCCACATCATATATTTTCTTTATGATGCGAGCCCAGCCGTATTAAAGCAGTAGTGGAATTAGATCTGGAGAGTAACGTCTCGATGCAAAATATAGTATGTTAGATTCTGCTGGCTTTCACAAGGCAGGATCGAGAACTCTGGGGCGGGAGGCCTTGTTAGCACCATTCAACTAGTAATAGGTCTATAAGAAGGTCTGGTTGTTCATGGCCCAGTAAATATGGCTATATTATATATGAAACAATAGTTTATAGTAGTTGTTCCGGTTCTAGGTCCGGTTCCATTGCTATGTTACTCTGGCTTTAACAGGGCTAGCACATTATGAACTCTTCTCTATGGCCTATATATATAAACATGCTTTAAGTACCAACGTATCCATGCAAGTTCAACTAGCCCATGCATGGGGCCAGGACTTAGCAGAGTCTCTTAGCCCAGAGCTACTCTGGCATTGGCACCCGGCCTTAGGCGTTAATCTCCACCAGAGCATTAACTAGCCTCAACCAACTATGATTCACCATATGGTTTTCACATGGTGATGAGGAGCCCCCATAGTCATAGTCCCAGGGTCCCATGGAGAGCGGAAGGAGACCAGCCTCTGACAGGGAGACTCTAAGAGTGGAAACTGGAGTTCTAGAGATAACCGGGAAATCCAGTAATAATATAAACGTCTTTATAGCGAATATCAATGGGGACTAGAGACTAACTAGATATTTAGCCAGGTAAATATGCCAATCCAGGTAGATATGCGATATCATATATCATCAATGGATTTATTCCGGAACATATTACATATATGATGTCGGCATCGAGACGTTGCACTTAGACCGATCTACTATTGGGGCTATTCGACTGGGACTACTACTTTTACTAAGCTGCTGCTCCTGGATTCCGGAGGCTCCTACTAGATCTCTACTAGTGCTTATATACGATGTTGCCATCTCACTGGGCCATGAACAAACCGTTAAATCCGTATCACCATCTCTACGTGGTTTACGATATTGCCATATCTACTTGTTCATATCCATTACTATATGATATGGCATTTATACGTCCTGACATTGCTATGGCAGGAACTCACATGGATAAGTCCTGGCCCATGCTACTACTCTAGTCTTCAATAATAAATAGAGGTCAGACCACAGTACTGATGGCATGGATAGTCTCTGTGGTATTGCAGGTATGCTGCTGGGGAAGATGGTGGCTTAGATGGCTTGGCATTACTGGTGGGTGCTTCCTCTGCTTAAGAACCAAATGAATTAACAGATGGACCAACTGCTGGACCAACAAAATCACCATATCGTCCGTCTAGCTTCCCTTTGCTCAGTTTCACTCGCACTGGTCGGTGAATATATAATACATTATATGACTTCCTGCCCCAGCTTACCACCTACTGAAAATAATACTTTAGGGAGTGCTACAGAGCCGCTGGTAAGTTAGCTTCGTCATGCCTAGCCTAGGGGTGGTAAATTTCCTTAATAAACCTGGCCTTGTAAATGGTAGATTATCCTCTGAACCTGGCCTTGCAAGGAAAAACGAAGGTTACCAATGTAAGATCTAATGAACCCAAAAATGAACCAAAAACGTCTCTAAGAAACTAACAGAGCCTCAACAATGCTAAGTATGAAATATCGCGCCTTGTAGTGTTCAGCGATGTTTCCGTAGAACATGAGTGGGAAGCAGGCGGTGGTCCTGTTGTTCAAAGTGGTAATTGAAATACTTCAAGATGGCCTTAGTGAGTGGGGGAGGAAATAAAATGCGACACTTTTATTACAAGATATGCGCCATTTTCCACCTAAGTAAGGATTTACGGCATGTAACATATTATAACCTCGTGCTATTGGAACAAACTCTAGAGCAGCTATCAATAGATAATAGTGTAAGGAGCCCGTACCACCAGAGAACACTGAACTGGTCAAAACCACCTTGTTTATTCTTTACCAAGATACCGCTAGGATTGATAGGGGACAGATTGAGCGCTTGCCTTGGTTCGGTTTTCGCTTTGAGATAGCCTGCTGTTAAGCGATTCGATCACGCGAGTGGATTACTATATTTTTTCTCTTTACTCGGTGCAAGATTGAAGAAGCTAAGACTAACCATGCCCTTATTGAGCCTTCCTTCGCTATAACCCATATACTATATGATCTATCCACCAGAAATATCACCATATCTAGGTACTTATTTTCGCTCATATTTATAATATTTAGGGGTATTTAAGCTTATATTACACTATTTTAGGGCGTTGATCACTCTATCGCTTGCCCCAAGAATTAATGTTGAAAGATCGGATCGCAAACGAACGCTTGCCCCATATATTTTAGGGCGCTGTATAAAAGAAAGAGGAGCCCTGTTGAAAGAAGAGCCCCTGGTTCAGATTGACGACGACTGGTTGTTCATATCGAACCCCCCGGTAGTTTTTGAGCCCCCCGCATACATCAAGCCCCGCATACACGCTTTCTTTTTCAATAAGCATTCCTGCTTTCCGTTCAACCAGCATTATACCATTATACTATTAACGCTCCCCTTTCACTTACCAGACGGACAACAGCCAACGTAGTAGTGTGAGGTGAGGCGGGCCAATACGCAAGGAATAACTGATGCTCGATAGTTAATTATTGATTCAATCTAATAAGGCCCTTCAAGGTGTAATAGATGCAAAACCTGGGATTATATATAATATTATTAGTGGTAAGGGCTTCCCTCTCAGCTGGTGGAAACTTTAGTAAATCATATAGAAGCCGTGTCACTCACTGCACGAAGTCATCCATTCAAGGAGGCCGTGTAACTCGCTACAAATAGTTGACATTAACTGCACAAAATAATTTACTTACAGCACCTATCCTCGTCCCGGGCACGCACATATTCTCCTTGCCCCACCCACGAGCTGGCAACTCTATCTAGCGACACACGCGTCTATCCAGCAAGCTTGAACAAGCCCTGGTAATTCAACCAGCCATTCATTGTTTCTTGGATCGGTCTGTTTCGTTTCTTCTCAAGGCCATCCCGCCGCCCGCCTTCATACCTGCCGCATCTGTCTGTGCACTACTCAGTAAGGCCAGGCAGTGAAACTGTGTAACTCTGGACTTGGTGGTCTGTTTTGTGTAGGTCTCCACTCCAGATCAAGGAGGGATAATAACTAAGTTCTAGATCGAAGCAATCAGGAAGTTCTCAATCGAAAAGAAATGGGTGTTCTGCTCTTTATTGTCGATCTGAGCGTGAAGCCGCAGCCGGGGTTTAAAATATACATAATTGCGTAAGTCAAAGCATGCCACTGGTTATTTTATCTATCTCCTATACTGCCTGGTTTGCTTATCCTATTCCTATATCTGTGTCCGTGTTCTTCCCCGGGTCTAGTCCCTGCCATTAAGCAAGCTGCTAGGTTCTACCAGCCTGCCTATTTCCCCCAGCCTCGCGCCTAACTTCGTCAGCTTATATCGACCACGATTTAGCTCAACTAGCTCTCCTTGGTTTAAATCATCCTTCCTCAATTAATAGACCATCTAGTTAATACACCAGTAAGCGGAAATCCTGGCAATCCTAGATAACTTTGTGAAAGGGCCTATTTTAGTAAGAATAAAATCCATTTCATTGGGTTTTGTCTTTCCCTTCATTCTCCCAGCCCAGCTATGACTGCATCGAAACCAGCATTGAGTAGCAGATTGAGTAGCAGCATCAAAACCAACCAGTATGAGTAGTGGAAATGACTCTACTATTGGATCGAGTAGCGGGATCGAGCGGATCACACCACCTGTCATTGAGTGCATCGATCGAAACCTGGCATCAACTCTGGATAAACTAGTGGCGAAATGAGTCCTGGCATCGGCTGGCTCTCAACTATACTGGCATCTACGACTCCGGTATATACTCCTTCCTGATGACTACTGGGACGAACTAGAGCTTCAAGCATATTGTAATAAGCAGCTTTAAAAGCACTGACTAGCTGCACCGACAAGAGCTTAATGCACTGACTAGAGAGTATAGGTTTTAATAGTAGAGCTTCCTTCCCATACTGAAAGGATCATGGTCTAGGGGGAATGCAGATCTAAAGGCGAACTGGCTTCTCCTATGTAGTTGAACTGAAAGTGTAAGGCAAGGATCGTTAATGGGTCCGAAGGGCTTATAAATTGAAAGTATGTTTCACAAGTACCGGAAAGAATTTCCAACCAAGGAGGCTTTCTTATGCATAGGTTCCCATAGTTGCACCAAAATATGATTTACAAGGCTATTATTACCAAGGAGGAGTTATGAGGCTAAGTGTAATTCTGAGTTCCTAAGACTGAGGCAGGGGGTAAGTATGTTTCCAAGGATGCGGTTAAGGTCCCCACCAAGGAGGTATGAGGCACGGGTTAAGTCAAAAAGTATATTCCAGCATGAATGGAGTCCGTGGAAGAGCCATCGACCACTTGCATGAGGACTTGGATAGCCTTGGCCGCCTTCCCTCTCGTCACTTACCGTTACGGATCCTTGTTCCTAATGATCCGGAGAGATTACATGCCGAAATGAGGCGGGTGATATACGAATTGAATCACACGTAGTAGATAATAAACATGGAGAGAATAAACTGAGCGGAATCCAGGACCAGAGCACGAGAGAGGAGACTTAATGGATGGATAGATGGACACCAGAGGAATGGACACACCAGAGAGCAGGAGATGAACAACACGAATGAGGTTAGATATTGACTCTTAAAAGATATACTTACTGAGATCACTATACACATTCACCACACGTTGAGCTAGAGCAACACATCACACAGCAAGAACGTTATTTCGATACAGAGCTTTGATTCTTTCAGCAGTGATTATCCCAGCCCGTTCATTTGTTTATTGGACCACAGCCAGGGGTTATTCGACCAGCAAGCAGCAAGTCATTTTTTATTCTCCCAACCCGTGTTAATCTAGCAAGCGGCAAGCCATCCCGCCATTGATTCAACCAGCCCGGTGATTCGACCAGAAAGTAACGATCTATCACCCAGCACCAGCCAGCTAGGAAGCTTCGTTCCAACAATAGTTTGAAACGTTCCCAACTGTCATTATTCATCGTTGTAGCATCACTTTGAGGGTTTCGATGAGTAATCCTCCTCCTATCATAGTGGCCTACTTCCATGCCGTAAAACGCAGTTTTGTTCTTTATAAAGATTAGGGTCCCAAGAGGAGTAATAGTATCACTGAAAAGGCAGGTAAGCGCGTTCGGTCCCCCGCCGAATAACCCGCCCGGGTAAAGGCAGCAAGACTATTGAGTGCAACCATTCCTTAATTACCCCAGCAATGGGAGCCAGCAAGCTTCGTTGATAAATATTAGTAAATGACTAAGTAAAATGCCTTTCTTCTGCAATAGAACCCATTCCCTCTCCCTGCTGGTCGAGTCCCTCCGGGTCCTCGTACCTCGGGAAAGTCCCCCTCCGGGTCGTCACTTTCCTTTCATTTGTGAGGCAACCGGGGCATATGAATCGGTCGCGTAATCTTGTAAGATAAGCTTTTTAAGAAAGTCAGGGAACAAGTTTTCTAATCAATTTGCAGAATATTGGCAAATGCATCGTCTTAAATATTTGCACTTATTTAATAATCTCATATATTATTACGCGTTTGAATAAAATAGGGAACGACATTGAAAATAAATTGGCCTTATATTTTTTGCAATATGATTCGACGTAAAATCGACCTTGGGGAGAGGAACGAGCTAAATTGCTTCCCAAGGCTCGGTAGTACTGGTCTTATCCCTTCCCCATCTTCTCACATTGGAAGGCGAAAGCAAGTGTGGGCAAGCACTCGAACTCAGGTAAGCACTCGATTAGTTGCTTCCTTATTATAGCGTAATTACATCTATAAAGAATGATTTTATATAGACGGTTTTTCAAGTTATTTTACTCTCCCCACTAATTGGTCTTCGGTTCGTCCCTCGATCTCCCTATGGTAAATCGAGCGGCTTCGCCCCTCTACCTTTGGTCGAGCGCTTCGTTCCTCCCTATATACGGTCACTTATTATAAACTAGCTTAGGTAGGGGGGGATTCTGAGCCCAGCAAGATAAGTACGAGGTAGGGCTCCTTCGTAGTGTGAGAGGACAACCCCCTAAACTCTGTCTCGTAATCCCTCGCACGTCCAGACCGGCTAGGCAAGAACGACTTAACAGCTTACTTTATTTCAATTTCCATTTCTTTATTCCTTTCCTATTCGTGTTGCTCCGGCTTTCTTCTTGACGGGTAAAACTAATTTATCTGGCCTGCTGCTGGATCTCGATCATAAGGAACTGGAGAAGAATAATATCGTATACATTGTATACAAAGATATATATATAATTATATATATATATATAATTATGCTTGCCTATTTACTTAAACGAAGTATTTCACGAACGACTGCCTTAGTTCAAGTGCAAAAGCAATTGATAGAGGTGCTTATTTTGAATAAAATGAATTGAAGTAAGATATAAAAAATATTGAATTTAATACTTATAAAGCTTGTGATTGCTTTATAAGAATATCATTGTGACGAAGGGATACACCCTCTCGCTATTGGATTATTCCATCTCAGCCTAAAGTGGGGAAGATTTATAAGCCTCCATTGGATGCCTTGGCATAGTTACCTAGTAAGGAACATCTTTAGGAACAATAGGAGGCGGGGCGGGTTAGGTCTGTATTAATTAAGGGCATTAATTCATAGCTTAGAATGTGGAGGAAAGACTCTTTCTTTGGCGTAAGTGCGTGAATCCGCAGGCTTAAAACAGAAAAGTAAGAGGCCTTAAAGCAGCATATAAAGCAGCCATCAGGCTGGAATTGGGAGTAAGCGGAAGCCTGCCTTATCGGATGATTCATTGATGTCATTCCTCACCGAGAAGAGAAGAAAGTGCCGGGATAACCTAAGCACTTTTCAAGTCAATATAAAACCCATGCCTTCCTAACTTTCGACCATTCCATCAAGCACGAACTGAAGGCATGGATCTTTTGTTATGGGCACGAAAACGCGCTGTATCATAACTTTTACCCTTCGATGGGGGATTAGGCACCTAAGGCATATGAATTATTGTTTAAGTTCCATATTTTAAGTAATAAAGGAAGGCTTTAACCAAGCATGGATGGAAGGTAGGGGACCAAGCAAGAACCAAGCAAGGTACGGTAAGTTACTCTTATACCTAATAAGGGCGAGGTACGGAGTCGCTCACCATTTTAAACCCGGAAGGAGAGGGGTTAGGGTACAAACCGCTCTAAAGACCATAGGGAGGGGGAGCGAAAGGACAACCGGTATCTGTTGGCCTCATTGAGCACAATATATAAAAATGAGGAGAATGAAACCATGGAAGAGTTCATAAAAAGATTTAATGAAGTAGTGTCCAGTTTATATATAATTCCTCCTCCCGCAGCTAGACTCATCCATTTCATTGAAGCCTAAAGTGGTTAAATCTGCTATCAATTAATATATAAAGAGCCTGTGGATTTCAAAGCTGCACAAAACGAAGCGGTCAGAATAGATAGAAATATGCGCAAGCATCGGGGAGGTCCAATTTACCAGGATTCACAAGGGGAAGTACATCTAAGTCAGAGCCTAAAGCTAAAAATGTTGAGTCAGATTCATCTCATGAGCTAATAAAAAAGAAAGTAAAAAGTATTAACACCTTATAGTTACCCAACGTACTACCTATATCTGTTCCCTATACCACTTTAATCATTCATGCTTAGTTGCTACTGCACTAGACTTCTCTTCTTGGGACAGGATTCACCCAGCCAGTTTACTGACAGTATCACATACAGCGAGTGCACCATCATCACGTATCCACCCTTAAGACCTAGACTTGCCCTAGACACTTGATTCATTAATTACTTTTTGCGTTGGGTAGGTACTATTTCCCTTTACGGACGGGATCCACCAACCCCCATTATCCTTACCTTGGAGACCTAGGATATGGAGTGATGCCCTACCCATGACCTTATCTTATCAGGACCGGATCACTTCGTCCCTCAATTACTTACTTACCACCAGACAACATAACACAGAACCACCATATTGCGTCATATCCCCTTCTTATGCACACAGTCTTTTTAGTAACCTTTTATATATGTATTTTCTAATATATTTTAGTTTTGGATTTACCTGGCCAGATACCTTTCATTAATACAGCCAACATTGCCAGGATATTCATGAATCCCTGTCAGCATTGATATAAAGAATAGCCCAGTCAGACCAGCTTTATAAAATCTCCATACCTTTATGTTTTTACCTCCCTTCACAACCAGACTCCAACTACCCTCTTTGTTTATTGAGTGCTGCCCAATCAATTCATTCCACCAGACAATTCATGCATCACACTAATCATATATAGCTTCTTTGTGGCCGGGCTTCGGGATACTCATCAGGATAGATTGGGTGGTAAGTAAGCGAATGGATTGGATCGCCAAACAAAGCCACACGTTGAGAGATTATGACAATCAATGGAGAGATAGATTGGATTTACAAATAAAGTAAACGTATATTGTGATACTTATGGGCTTCGGGACTACTACCTTTAGTACTTATGTTTAGTTTTTTATTCAGCACTCAAAAAAGAAATTGAACTGCCCAAACCAGGTGCCAGACCCTTCCCTTGGTGCCAGAACCTTCCACATTTATTAGTGGGGTCAGGAATCTTATTTAAGAAACTTTTTATTTATATGATTGAGACCCTACCTCGCCTTAGAGTAGTTGTAGATTCTTGGGCAACCCACCGAAGGAAGAACCTTTTGTTGAATATGCAAAGCGAATAGGATTCATAAAAACTTGTAGTTATAGTCTTTTGAACCTACCCCAACAATACAGGTACCACCAGTTGTGGGATCCTCGGAACATCTTGGATTGATTCAATACAGCCAGACTCCAGATATTATATGGGCTTGGGTGGGTGAGGGATCAACTGCAGCATTCCATTGGTACGAAAACACTTTATCGCCTCTGTTCACTAAGGAATGTAAGATCTCATCCCGGTCTATCTCTAGTGCCAGGGTAAGTGGGTATTATAAGGGGGAAAATAATGAGTGGTATAACCATACGTTATAGCGGCACAAAGGCTCTCAACCTCAAAGCAAATGAATCAATCCCACCCAAGAGCAAGCTCGACCGACCAAGCAGCCCCCATCCGTCTATCAGATTCTGCCTTCCGCAATATAGCTAGCTATTCATCCAGCGGCATCTCGCCCGCCATACATTTATTTCATTTATTATTTATGGTGGCCGTCCTCAAGGGGGAAGGTTAAGAGGGGGCCACACCCCGACCCCTGCTCCTACCGCTAGTGCTTTTACCTTATCCTCCTATATATCCTAAACCCTACTCTTATTACAACAGAGGGAGAGGTCGCTACGCTCCATCCAATCATGCCGGGAAGGAATAGAATGGATTGATACGGAATGGAATGATCCGGAAAAACCCAAGATAAGGCTCCCATTTTTAGTCATTGTAAATAGCCAATCATTAGCTGGAAGGTACTTTTGAATAGCCGCCATAGCCGGGAGTACTTGCCAGTAAGAGCTATAAGGTCCATTTACAACTGTCATTTAAATAGCCTACGGAAGTAATTCATGAGCTTGGCGGCTAATTGACTGGTGGGCTACTCAACCGTGGCTACTCTTACCATAGCTGTTACGCGCTATTCAAATAGGCTGCTGCTCACTTAGTTACTTTTGGCTCCCCGGATACTAAGATATTTGGATACTAATAAAAGCAGGGTAGGAAACAAATAAAGTAAGCACCTCATCAACACCAAGTTGGATCATGACCCAAACCCTTTAACACACGTAGATCAGGAAGATACCCTGATGATGGAAGAATATGGTGACTTGGATCTGTTACGACTGAATTTACTGGGTATGGAGGATGCATATAGAAGGAAGGAAATTCAGGATAATACCGCAAAAGCATATCGAGCTACTAGAATAGGTTTGAGCTAAAGCTAGAGCTAGTCCCACATCGGGAGTCCAAACATCGAGCCAAAAATAATAATAAGAAAAGCAAATGATGTCCACCTCTTATAGTGCAACGTCGTGAAATATCATTCTTCCTTTTAGAAAACAGCACTTTCTCAGTTAAGTCGGGTTCAAAAAGAAAAAATCGTGTTTCCCGCGTGCATGGCCATGGAATTAAAGACTTTTGAGCCTTAGAAGGAAGGGTATCATCAACTCAAGGTTGAACTACTATTGGAAAAACTACTATAGCTCTGAGCTAGAAACTATATATATAGAGTGGAGCTTAGCGTAAGCTAAAGAGAGAAAGAGAAATAAAAAGAACTAAGATTGAACTTCACTAAAGCTATTACTACTGATTGGGGCAAGACCTTAAGACCTGGGACTAAGCTAGTATCTGCACTCTATCTTTTTCAAAGAATGGAAACAACGGAAAGGCTAGCACTTGGCTTTTATATACTATTAACTTCAACTTCATGAAAGGCGCTTAGGGGGTGGGTACTGCTATTATATACTTCTCTTTCCAAACAGGATCCACCTTACCCTTCCCTTGATTACTTCACCCCTTACTTTTGTATTTCCTAAATACCTGCCCACCTCGAGACCTAGGCTATATCACAAACTTCAGGAATGGTGGCACTTAGTGAGTTGGGACTGCTATAAACTTATACGGAGATGGGCGGGATCAGCTTTAACTAGACTTGATTACTGCCTTCACCCTAGTATTCACTCTAGGAGCATGGATGGAGTGCTGTCCAACCCATGACCTTCAATTAGAAGCACGGCATGGAAGACCTTAGAGAACCGCAAGTGAGGTAAGGAATTTCATGGTCAATCCTACAGGTAAGATATTCTCTATCCCAGCTTGGGTTCCAAACCTTTATTCTTATTAGTATTAGTAAGATAGGTGCTTAACGCCCTCGTGTGCTAGTCCGAATAAAGAGTCTCTTTTCCAATGGCATTGTCACTTAGGACATCCATCGTTTTCGTCTTCTATTACCTTCCAGTCAGTCCTAACCATAGGATCTATCTCTTATCCTTGCTTGGCTTCCTACTACCTACTGGGATAGTAACTACTCGGATAGGAAGAGTTCAAAGTAAGCTAATTGGATAGGGACATTGAAAGAAAGGCTGCAGGTCTTCTTGCAAAATGAACGTGTAGAGAGGAGACACTATCGTGCCTCGAGCAAGCTTTAAAACCCTTTTTACTAAAATAACTTTATGTTAGATGGATGGAGACTCACCTTCACTGCATGAATGAATCAACTTCCCTAAAGAGAAATGCAAATTGGAGACCCGAATGGATCAATCATAATCCAACCCTGTTCAACCCAAGTTGTTCTTGAGAAAATACGCGTTTAGCAAAGGCTTCCTTGGATCAGCTGGAACCACCCCCAATAGCATCTTTCTCTCTATTTAGATACATTTTCTAATTCCTCAATTTGGCCTAATAATACCGCTACTTATAAACCTCGGTGGATGGAGGATCATACTCTTACCAAAAAACACACACACTATGGGCCGTTTGCTTTATCAAAAACCACAATTGGATATACGTTTTTAGTATTGACCAGAACTCATCCCAACATACCAAACTTGCCTTGAGGGTACCCGGTTTACTTTTACTTCGTACCTCACTGCTGCGTACCTCGCATTATGCTGCTGCCCCTCCCCCGGCCTGATTGGAAGGGATAACCTGAAATGCTATGCATTAATCAATTACCCGAACTAAGCCTAATTATGCTGCCCTCCCCCCTGCCTGAGTGAAGAAGAGCCACTATACAAGTGTGAGCTAGAGCTGCCTGATGAGCCATAACCGCGCTCACTGTAGCATGGTTTTAAGGATTTCATTGACGGCCTCAACTTGGCCATTACTCTGCGGATAGTATGACGAAGAGAAGTGATGTTCAAAACCTAAATGTGAAGCCAAATCATGCCAGACTTCATATTCAGAGCGTGAACCATGGTAAGAAACCAATTGTTTTGGGACACCAAAGCGAGTGATAACATGGACGCAGAAAAAACAGTGTTGACTCCTCGCCCTCCTTTATGTAATTTAATTGACGGGTACCAAGTAAGGACAATACCTTCTTTATTTGCTAAAGCTTTATTACATTTATAAGAAATTACTAAAATAACTTAGTTTTCACATATTGTATACCCCCTATAAAAGGGAGCGAGGTAGGAGACTTAATTGATTATTCGAACTGAGATCTTCTAGCCCTACTGCTTTCGTTATCGAGGAGATATCTTCCTCCCTTCCGATGAAGGAAGAACTTTGCTGGCTGAATGTCGGCTAATCAAAAGGGCTTGGCTCCCGGGATACTTGGCTTGGGATAAGGGGCTGGGAGAAGAAAGAAAAGGCAGGCTGGCTTCGGAACTCTGCTAGGAGGGTTGGACGGGATTTTAAGTCTTGACACTAGATAGAGGACTTGACTCACGACAGAGAACTTGACACGTACGCTTCCAGTTATCAATCCACCATTCGGCCTTCTGTTCTTCCCCACCACGTTTTAAGGAACCTATCCTCCAGCCCTATACCACATTCCCACATTTTGCTTTCAGTTTCCAATCCCCATTCCCCAGTAGATAACCTTCCCATAGCCAGAGGACCTTACACTAGCAAAAAACATTGGGCCTTCAGTTCCAAATAATCCCCTTTTTTATTTGTGTTATTGAGCCGTGTGACGGTTATTGGTGAGCCTTGCATAAACTGTTCCTTGCAGTTATCTGATCCTGGCATAAACCCTGGAACCAACCATCGGGTAACCCTCGCTTTGGGGTATTCGTAAACAACCACTTACCTTTGGGATGATCTCTAGCTTGGCCTGGCTTTACGAAACTTCCCATAACACAATATGTGATATATGATGTTACCCCATTTGCCACGAGACAATATATTGAAGGAACCCTAGTTGCCACCAGATGAGAAAGAGGCATTTTATCGCCAGACGAGATATTTATTGAGTTCCCAAGTTGTAATCATATTACAGAAAAGTCAGCCATCACACCATACCCCATTAAAACGCCATACCCAATAGAGATGGCCCCCTTCACTGGCCGAGAGAAAAGAAAAGGCCCCAGCGTTCCCACCAGACAAGATATAAGGAAGGAACCACCGCGTTCCCCACCATAAAAGAGAGAGCCAAGTTGTTGTCATACGTTATATTTATTTAGCCGGGGTGGAACCAGATGAGTGAGATTGAGCCTAGCACGTGAGGCTAGGGGCGAATACTACGACGACTATGTGCAGCGAACGACTATGTGCAAGGGATGGGATGACAGTGGCTATGTGCAGTGAATGACACGGGGGCTACTAGGTGCACACTGTTTATTGATGCCTTCGTGCAGTCTGTGAACGTTTTCCGTTTATGGCCTCTATGTTTTTTGCCTTTATTGCCTTCTGTTAACCAATGGAGGATGAATTATTGTCAGTTTTTGAACCAATGTGGAAATTTCCTCTATGTGTCCTGTTATGGCACGTTAGTTTCCCATGTTCCCGCCATAAGGCATAAGCCAGAAGCCAAACCCCCCCACCAATTTAGGAGCTTAGGCCAATCGAGGTTGAGGAGGTGCTGGAGCTGGAGGATTAGGATAGGATTCTTCCACCCGTTTGGATTATGCCAACCATTAGTCTTCAACCGGGAGATAGGGAGAGAGGAGTTTTAGGAGAAAGGAGCTGGATGATTTGTTTATGCCCACCGGAAGTCTTATGCTGGGATTATTATTTAAACCGTTAGTTTGAAACCGGGATATTAGGCAGGAGAGCAACGGGAAAACAGAAAGTATTTGTTTTATTGAGCTTATTTATGGCCAGTTGAGAGGGGCGAATAAAGCCAGGAACCCTTAACCTTTCACCTCTCGCCTTTTTCTTTGAACCTTTTCCATTAGGTGGTTCAATCGATGAGGTTAAATTAGGCAGTGGTTACACTATGCATGAAGTCCTATTCGATTAGTTACACGAGGCAGGCAGGTTACACGATTAGCTTCGAGTGATGCATAGGGACCATGCATGAGTATTCTTTGAGCTACTAAGTTGAGCTAATCGAAGGGGAATAATAATGGGGAATAATAATGGGCTCCAGTTCCAATGCTGCTGCTGGGCCATTATCTTACCTTCTTATTCTCCACCTCTGGCAACTCGCTGATTGAATGCATGTAAGGTGATTCCTTCAAATAAGGCCAGGGGGTGCAGCATAAGAGGATTAGGCGGGACAGAGAGCTACGAAGGATTTCGGCAGGGAACTTACTTCTAGGCTTAGGCGCGGGTGAGGTGAAACTCTATTCATTCGTAGTAGGTAAGATAAACATGGAATCATGTAGGCTTGTAAAAGTTCATACAACTGGTCATAATGCCGACCCAAGTACGTAAATATAATAGGGCAGTATCTATAGTGGGTGGGTAGCAGAGACTAAAAGGAAAGGAAGTAAGTAGGGCTTTTCCTAGCCAGTGGGTTCAAATTAATAAATCGTATCCTGCTGATGCTCGGCCGGAATATTCATAGTGGTACTCAGCAGCATCTGAAAGCAAGTGTGATTCCAGGCAATGAAGTATGGCGGTCCAACCAAAAGCTCTATGGGAAGCAGGTGCAAGGCTGTTTGGGGCATAGGTGAGGTAAGTTGTAAGGTGGGTTGGTGAAGCAGGTGGACCTGTGGAAACAGTTTAGTAAAGGTTCGGTAGGGTAAAGGATTCATAGCATGCCATGCCGTACCAGCATTCCCGGCTAAAGCAAGAGGTTAGAGCATCCATAAGTAAGGTGGGTAGGGGTAGTGAGGGGGTAAAGATAGAGGTTGGTAAAGAGAAGGTTGGTAGCAGGCGGAAACTCAAATTCCAGTGGGCATATCCTATAGCAAAGCTTTATGTCCAAATTCATAAATTGTATCTGGCTGGCTGGGTTAAGCTCGCTCGTCCCGAACAAGAGCACTAGTACCAGGGAACGATTCATTCAGGCAAGGTGTTTAGGAAGCCCGTGAATGACTGGACTAAGTTAAAGTGCCCAACATAGTGTAGGCTAATAAATAGAATACGACTGGCCGCCGACCCAAGCACAAAAATATCATAAGGCCTCCCATTCAACAGGGCAGTTCCTACACACGATCTCTGAAGTGCTGGCAGTAGTTAATCAATTAAAGAAGGCGGTTCTGAGGATCCCACAACTGAGCTGTCCACCATAAAGTCTTAAAGTAGGCATAGAGAGTGAAACCAGTTTGAAGCGCCTTTAAGATTAATTATTGAACTCGTATACCAAAGGAGGTTCTTCATCTATTGGACCGATTGTTTACTCGACCAAATGGATAAGCGGTACACAACTAATCAATATTTATGGATAAATAAGATTAAGCAAAAGTAGTATCTATTTACTACTATATTTCTTTTTTTTCCAGTGCTCCGGGTCAAGTTTGATTGATCGAACTGGTGATCTCTAATGATAGACAGTTAGAGCGATTTGATATTTTGACCTTCCTAAATGTATAAATTTATTAATCATAGGTTCAATGACCTACCAATGTTATAAAGCTCATCATACTCACAGAAGATCTTGCTTGCTCTTAAGTAAAGCATGTTTTATATTGACTGGCGGACGTCGTTATAATGGCATCTGTGATACTTGTTATGAAGGCAGAAGTTTCCAGGTGAAAGTAAAGGATACAGGTTAGATACAAAGGGGAAAAAGCCATCTGTTGAGAGGTCCCAGGCTAAGGCTGAAGATGAAAGGTTCAAGTTTCAAGTTGCAAGGTTTATAGATAAACGTGATGAAAATGCTATATTCTATAATAAAAAAAGAATAACTTTGAGTACCCCCGCCCTTCGAAGAGCTAATGATAACAAGGGGAAAGCCACCAGTAAGTGGACCCCCTTCCAGATTGATAGAACCTTAAATGGATGAAACACCTGATAGATGATAAAAACTCTAGTATTTTATTTATACAATTACTCTTATGGATGGGCTAGTGCTCTCACCCATAATAATATTGGAAGGAACCTTCTCTTTCTTTGGTTGTGACACATCCACTAGGGAGGAGATTAGGCGGGACATATACTTGGCTCGCTACCCATGTATAGGGGGAGTGGATATCGCCCTTTGTCTGACCTAAAATAATGAGAGGAGCTGCTTTATTTATGCTTTACTACTTAGTGCATAAGAATAAGGTTAATAATAGGGGAGGGGAGTACGCATTCCTCGGATCTATCAAAATGAGGTTGTGACAAAAAGTAAAACCGCCAACATGAAAAAGGTTTTGTGAAACCTACTGGCCCAATAAACATGGATTAAACTGGTTGTGTAACTAGCGATAATAACTGGCTTATTAGATTAGATATCACTGTTGGATCACTGTAGGAGTAGCGGTGTCAATTATACCCATAAGATTAGTCCCATTGGTCTATTCCCATTCCAATCTGGGATATTTACTGAAACGCCATTTTTTTCGTCAATGCATAGATAAGCTTATGGAAATGACATTCTGACTAAGCTAATAATATATGCAACACGTATATATATGCGAGTTTGGTCGAGCCTCCTCAATAATGAACGGGCCTACTAACGAACCTACCTCATAGTTACTGCCCCTATGCAGTGGTTTCGGTTGAACCTCATCACCTATCGGTAGTGGAACCTATCCTCTCGGTATAGCTCCATCCTCATGGGGAATAAGTAGGCTATCCAACCAACTAGGGAAAGCTCATTAAATGAAATGGGTTCTAGTTCAGTATGGGTCACTTATATTCTCCTCCCTCCCTGCTATGGAATTTGGAGATCAGCTATGGAAGAAAGAAAGGGTGCAAGAGCATACCTATAATAAGAGATAAACGTCCTTGCCCTCGTAAGGACAAGTGGCTTCGCTCCTCTCCCTTTAGGTTGAGAGGATGAATCCCCTGAAATGGCATGATCTAATAAAAAAATCCATTTTTGTGACCGGATGTTGAAGGTGCTCTGGTGTGTACTTAGGAAATGCTGCTGTATAGATATGTGCAAGCGCTTAAGCCACCCTTATTATATTATTCCCTGGAGACCCAGTTACAGCGGAGTGTAGAGCTAGGAGTCACCGGACACAGATTTATTTACTTGCCTGGGGTTCCTGCTGCCTGCTTGGGGTCCCCCTATCACCCCAATAGGACCTATGAGTGGCACTGAAAAGAGGTTCTATTACTGACCAGAGGTGTTGTCTGCAAAAGTGTACCGAGATATAATAGAGGTTTATATGATGTGCTGCTTGCCGGTTTATGATCCTGCTTGCCAGTTTCTGCGGCTTTGAAAGTCCGTTACAAAGGAAGTTTACCGGGGTGGATCCAGTTCCTTTCCTAATGAAGGCCGCCCACTGCATCACAAGTATGCACTACCGAAACTACCAAGACCTTTCACACTTCAGTTGATTTGATTCTCCGCGTTATGAACTCAACACTAGTGATAAGCGGAACAAGGGAATAAGCTAGGGACTATTACTTAACTCTCTTTATAACTACTATAGAGAGTGCAGTAAGATTTGGGCAATTACAGTAGCCATGCGGGACTATATACTAATATTAACTACCTTCCACCTAACCTTAAACTATACTATCGTGCAGGCCGCCATCCTACCTTGGTACTAATGAAGAACTACACAAATTACCCGCTTGCTTGGACTTTTACCTTCACTAGGACCATGCTAAGGATTCCTACTACTCTAATGGGTATTCAGAGTATGTTTTTAGACCTCCTTTGCGGGCACCTAACCCCAGATTGAACATATTCTAAGGTATATTATAGGATTTCTATTTTGATTATGCAGATTCATAATTATGATGATCAAGATGATGAGCTCAGTTATTTGGATTCATATTTGGACTATACAAATTCATACTACCGCTGCTTGCTTGTTGAATGCTTCTGGTTCTCTATCAGGAAGGGTTGCTAAGCGAGGCGATGGCTTGTATGCTTTTACCTTTCACTCTGCCCTTACCTATGCAACATAAATCGCTGCTATTGGTTGTGCTTCTTAAATTGGTAGTGCTACTTCTGCTGATGGTGCTATTGGTGCTGCTGGCTACGGCTCTTGTTCGAATAGCTGGATGGGGTGGGTGCTAAGGGATCACCTATCCTACCTACTAATATATCTAATATAGGTTAGAAACTAGTGGGCACTAACAACTACCTCCTGTCGATGAAGTGCATCTTCTCCAGCTCTTAGAATTAGTTCTTATTTCTTTCTTTTTCATATGTAAAGCATCGTCATCCATTCCAGGTACAAGTGGTAAGTAAGTTCGAGATAGAGGTAGGGCTAGGTTAAGCTTATATGGCTCACAGAACGGAGAGGTAGGTGCACTAAAGTTCACTCCTTTCCTTCCGCGGCCAGCCAACTAATAAGACTAATAAGTTAGAAATAGAATTTGTGGAACTCAAATGAAATGCTCGTAAGTAACAAAAATGTGTTTTTTCTTGAAACCGGAAGAATTTGAATCTGTAGCGTATTGACTTCCTCCCTGAGTATAAGAAGGTAGAGAACTGGAAGAAGGAATAAGTAGGAGGATAAGGCCCAGCAGCATCAATCGAACTGGCATAATTCTCGGGATCATGATTCCCATCAGCAGTCGAACCGTTGTCATCCCCGGCATCATTCAAACGGCGGTCATTCTCAGCAGTCCCAGCATTCCAATCAGCATCAGTCAAACTGGCATAATTAGAACTGGCCTAATATAATTCCCGTCATCAATCGAATCTGGAGCGTAGGTACTTTCCCTTATATTATATAAGGGTATAGATGGAGAGTAGCAGAGAAGAAGATAGGAGAGTAGGCCCAGCAGCAGAACCAGCACAACCAGGAGGAGGTAAGATAATGGCCCAACAGCATAAGCATTCGAACACAGTTATCAGTCGAGCACGGGCATTCGGAAACGGTTATTCCCAGCAGCATTATTGGAACACCGGCATAATTTGAATCTGGAGCGTATTGACTTCCTCAAAAAAGTGAAAGTATATATGCTGTATATGTATATCGATTTTTTCAGTAGAGTAAAAACTACTAGCTTAGTCTCTTATGCAGATTGCATGTTAAAACGTTGATATGCAAGCAAGTCTAAGTTCAATGTAATCCTATTGGTGTAGTCCATGCACTAATAGGTAGATACGTTTCCACGCCGGAAATTCTTATTAGCACACGAATTATTCAGGCAGGCAGGATATATTATTAGGCAGACAGAATAATGAACACAGGCAGGCAAGAGTTGCATGACCATACCAGGGCACGGGGGATTGATAAAAGGTCACGTATAAGAAAACCATCCTGGTCACGGGGGGAATGCCCTCTCACCTCACTCAAATCATGCATTGTGTAACCTAAATAGTGTAACCAAGCTCAACTAACGCGCCATGCGCATGTACTACGACTATATTATATTGAATTCTACGCTCTGAGGTATAATCGGTAGGGGTATAAGCAAGTATAGTAAGTGAAATATGGTAAGTCTAAGTGAGTAGGTAAAGAGTATTCGTAGTTCGATTTCGATATAGATAAGGCAGCAAGAATATGAAAGGAATACGGTAAGGCTTTAAAGGAAGAAAACAAATATGAGGCAACAAGGCGAATCGCTTCTACAACGGTGAAAGCTAGAAGCCAAAGGGTAGTAGTTCCGGTATTCTTTCGTCGTTTTTTTTAGGCTTTCCACTTCTGAGGAATGTTACGTTTCTCTTGAGGTGGGGTCCACTTATGATAGAGGTTTGCCTTACTTCTGAGGAGGCGGGTTATTCCTTCCCCTGTCGGGAAAGAGCGTAGCACCTTGCTCTCCTTTTCTCGAGCAAGAGCTTCGCACCTTGCCCGATGCGGACAAGCACCTACGGACCTTTTTCTCCCTTACTTCTATTTGATCCCGGAGATATAGAGTTTGATATGGGGTTGATTGCCCGGCTAAAGGGTAGTACATTTATCTGGTTAGACTGGCCCCCCGAATTAATATATCTCTTTACGGGCCCTGGCATGGCATAAATCTATCAATGGAGGGAGGGTTACTACCTAGGTTTATTCCTTGGCTTACCGAGAATTAATATAACTCTTGGGCCCCATGAGAGATAAGGCAGCAGATGTAGGGAGGAACGGGTAAGCGAGCGCATAACTGCATCACCAGCGCCATACATAGAATGGGGAGATGGTTTCTCTTCATTTTGTATTGATGCCCTGACATGTCCAGTCATCGGTCGAGGGAGCGAGCGATAGTCATCGGCCGAGTATTATTGAGTTGAGCGCTAGTCATCGGTCGAGTTAGCGCTATCTAAACTGGATATATGGCGGCTCGACCTACCGAGGCATGCCCTAGAAATGAGAATCTTATCATTTGAGGGACGGAGTCGCTCGACCAATAGGGAGAG